>Ga0105355_10002283_pt1 | contig 17393 bp, 13 predicted proteins | sample GOMGulsemesocosm_2_FD_83508 | JGI IMG/M metagenome (GOLD analysis project Ga0105355, IMG submission 83508) | Methane-oxidizing microbial communities from mesocosms in the Gulf of Mexico - GOM9C Gulf of Mexico | ecosystem: Environmental > Aquatic > Marine > Cold seeps | place: Gulf of Mexico... | reverse complement strand
GGATAAAGATGATACTGTCATGGTTATTTCAGCAGGAGTAGACCCAATTAAACCAGACCATCAACATGGTGATATATTGGGAATACAAGCAATGGCTAATGGAAAAGTTGTTTTACCTAATTATCAGGTTAGATATTCTCTTTTAGATTTAGAATTATTTAAAAACTCCATGACCAAGAATGTTGCTTTGGTAGATAATCAACTACTTGGTAAACAATATACAAGTAACAAAGGAGGTAGCGGTTTTGGAAAATTTAAAAAATTACCCAAACCAAAAACACTAACATGGTCTACTAACAAGGCGTTGGATGTTTTTGTAGGCAGTCATGACGGTTTTAGTAATATTGGTGTTGATTATACAAGACAAGTTATTGCTTTAAACAAAGAGTTTTGGATAGTAAAAGATAATTTTAAATCACAAACTAATCATACCTATAAACAGGTATGGCAAGGTCATTATAGTCAAGAAAATGGTCCAAACTTGTTACGATCTTCGTTTGATAATGGTTCTGGTTTAGATATTTTACAACTACATACAGTTGATAGTGTACAAACAGATGGAGCAAGAGGTAAGCAATGGTCTGTGGTTTCTAAAAACAGTGACAAGTCATTCAGTTTTTTAAGTGTAATTTTTCCTTTTAAAACTTATGATAAGCGTATTGACGAAACGCTTAGTGTTCCAGAATTGAAAGGTTGGATATTAAATCAATCTAACTGGAAAACTAACAACAAACAATCTGTGTCGTTAAGTAAAGCAGAGACTTCATTATTATTTTCTGTTCAAACCATAACGGATAAACAAGTATCGATTTCATTTTCAAAAACTTCAGATGTTTATATTACTCGCAATAATAATACGATAACAATACAATTATTATCTCAACCATATAATGATTTAAATATGCAAGTAATGGTAGATGGTAAACCCTTCAAAATAGTAAATAAAACAGTTTATAATTCTGGTAAAATCCCTGTAAATGGAAATCAGGAATATATATTAGAGTTTGCCAAAAATTAAAAAATCATGACTAATAAAATAGATTTAATATTAAAATACAGCTTGTTTTTACTGGTTTTTATCATGTTATCTTGTAATAACAAGGAAACAACTGTAATAAAAAACAAAATTCTTAAAGATAATTCTAATGCTAAAGAAGCGCATCCAAAATTAATTTTGACTGCTCAAGGCGTTAAAGAAATTAGAGCCCAATTAGGTAGTATCCCAATTTTTGATAAAACCTTACAATCAGTAAAAGAAGAAGTAGATGCCGAAATTGCTTTAGGTATAGATACACCAATTCCTGTAGACTATTCTGGTGGTTACACACATGTACGTCATAAAAGCAATATGATGGTCATGCAAAAAGCTGGTGTGTTGTATCAGATTTTAGATGATGAAAAATATGCTAAATATGTAAAAGATATGTTGATGCAATATGAAGCGCTTTATAAAACGTTACCATTACATCCAAAAACAAGGTCTTATGCAAGAGGTAAATTATTTTGGCAATGTTTAAATGACTCTAATTGGTTAGTATATGTCAGTCAGGCTTACGATTGTATTTATAATTATTTAACCAATGAAGAACGTGATACATTAGAAACCAACTTATTTAAACCATTTGCAGATCATATCTCTGTAGACAGTCCGCAATTTTACCAACGCGTCCACAACCATAGTACTTGGGGTAATGCAGCTGTTGGTATGATAGGTTTAGTGATGGACGATCAAGAATTAATAGATCGTGCTTTATACGGAATTAAAGACTTAAAGTTAGATACTAATAAAAAAGATGATGATGGTGGCTTTTTAAATAAAGATGGTAAAGCTGGTTTTTTAGCAAACATAGAAGAACCATTTTCTCCAGATGGATATTATAACGAAGGACCTTATTACCAACGTTATGCTATGTATCCTTTTTTAATTTTTGCTGAAGGATTGCACAACGTGAAACCAGAATTAAAAATATTTGAATATAAAGATGGTGTTTTACTTAAATCCATTAATGCTTTATTGAATTTATCAGATGCAGATGGCGATTTTTTTCCACTTAACGATGGTCAAAAAGGGATGTCTTATTACACTAGTGCTTTAGTTACAGCTGTAGATATTTCTTATCATTTTGGGACTCAAGATCCAGGTTTACTTAGTATTGCGCAAAAACAAGATCGTGTGTTATTGGACGACTCTGGATTAGCTGTTGCACTAGGTATTAAAAATAATCAAGCAAAACCGTTTACTAAAAAATCAATAAACCTATCAGATGGTCCAAACGGAACACAAGGTGGAGTGGCTATTTTAAGAAACGAAGCAATAGAACTAGTCTTTAAATATGCAGCACAAGGTTCTAGTCATGGTCATTACGATAAGCTATCCTATTCTTTGTATGAAAATGGTGAAGAAATTCTTCAAGATTATGGTTTATCAAGATTTGTAAACATTGAGCAAAAAGGTGGTGGAAATTATTTAAAAGAAAACAAAACTTGGGCAAAACAAACCATTGCACATAATACTGTAACTCAAAATGAAACGTCTCATTTTGATGCAAAATATGAAGTTGGTAGTCAACATCATTCGGTTTTAAATTACTTTACTTCAGATAATGATAATGTACAAGTCGCTAGTGCAAAAGAGATTAATGCCTATCCTGGTACAGAGCTATTACGTACTATGGCTATTATTAAAGATCAGGATTTTGAAAAACCTTATGTGTTAGACATCATGAAAATTACTTCAGATAAAGCTAATAAATATGACTTTCCGTATTACTTCTTAGGTCAACTTATACAAACTAATTTTGACTATAAAGTACCAGCTACACTAAACCCATTAGGCACCAAAAATGGTTATCAACATTTATATGTAGAAGCAACAGCAAATGCAACTAGTGAAAACACTCAGTTATCATGGTTAAATAATGGTAAGTTTTACACCTTAACCACTTTAACAGACACTAATGATCAATTGTATTTTACCAGAATTGGAGCAAATGATCCAGACTTTAATTTAAGACGTGAAGCTGCGTTTATGTTAAGACGAAAAAATGCTAAAAACACAATTTTTGTATCAACCATTGAAGCCCATGGAAGTTATAGTCCAGTAACAGAGTCTGCTATTAACTCTAACAGTAACATAAAACAATTAGAAGTGGTATTAAATACCGACGCGTATACAGCAATTTTAATTACAAACATAAAAGGTAATACCAAACTGTTTATAACATCAAATACAAATGCTTCAAAAACAGGTAAACACAATGTAACAATCAACGATAAGAATTATGAGTGGTCAGGTTCTTATTATTTCAAATAAAATAAAAACGACAAATTAATAGATTATGAAAAGATTTAGTGAAAAGTATGTCATTACAAAAGACATGGAATGGGAAGCACTTGGAGGAGGAGTGTCAAGAAAATTTTTAGGATATGACAACCAAATCATGATGGTAAAAGTAAAATTTGAAAAAGGTGCATTAGGAGCTCCTCATCAACATTTTCATACACAAGCTACCTATTGTGTTTCAGGAAAATTTGAATTTGAAATTGATGGAGTAAAACAAATTATTGAAGCTGGAGATGGTGTATATATTCAGCCTAATTTATTACACAGTGCAGTTTGCTTAGAGGAAGGTATGTTAATTGACACATTTAGTCCAGTAAGAGAAGATTTTTTAAGCGGAGGAGAGGTCTCATATTTTGGAGATAAATAATTTTTTTTCTACAAACCTTAAGCCTTAGGACATTAGCTAATAGTAGTAAAACCAATACATAGAGATAAATATGTTTGTTATTTTAACTCAAACATCTTCTATTTTAACATATAAAATTTACGAAAACGTTGTAATTAACAAAATTTTATATATATTTGGTAAACCAGATTGGTAAACCAATTGTAAATCTGGTATTTAATGTATAAAAAAAAGGACAGGTGTTACGACCTATCCTTTTAAAAAATACTTCTTCGACGGGAAGTAATTATGTAAAAACATAACATTACAAAAGTAACAAACATATTGGTACTTGCCTAATATTTATGTTTTTAGTGAAACAAATTAATTAACTAAAACTTAAAAATTAATTATGAATTTAAAAGCTAAATCGGCACTATTTGCAATGCTCTTTATGTGTATTGCAGCTTTTGCGCAAGAAAAGTTAACAGTAAAAGGGGTAGTGGTTGATGCAGACTACAATATGCCATTACCTAACGTTAATGTTATTATTGTTGGAACCAATACAGGAGCAAGTACAGATTTTGATGGTAATTATCAAATTGATGCTAAATCTGGAGACGTACTACAGTTTTCATATATTGGATATGCTGCTCAATCAGTAATAATAGATAAGCAAACTCAAGTAAATATATCTTTAACTGTTGATGCCAATACTTTAGAAGAAGTAGTTGTAGTAGGTTATGGTACTCAAAAGAAAAGTCATTTAACAGGATCAATATCTAAGGTTGTTAATGATGATCTAGATCAAATTGCAGTGCCAAGGGTTGATGATGCGTTAATTGGTCAAGTATCAGGTGTAAATATACAAGCAACATCTGCTGAGGCCGGAGCTGCACCAACAATACGTATTAGAGGAACAGGATCTATTAATGCTAGTTCTGGTCCTGCTGTTGTAGTGGACGGAATTGTTGTTAGTTCGGACTTTCTTGGTAGTATAGATATGAATGATGTAGAATCTTTTGAGGTTTTAAAAGATGCGGCATCTGCAGCAATATATGGTAGTGAAGGGTCAAACGGAGTTATAATTATTACTACAAAAAGTGGTAAGGATGGGAAAACTAAGTTTAGCTACGATACTTACACTGGTTTTAAAGAAGCGCACGACAGTGACAACTATAAAAAAAGCGTAAGTGATTGGGCTGCTAAAGAATTAGCTGAAACTGGAGAACTTTCTGAAAGAACACAATACATGCAACTATTAGTTAGCACATTAGGTGTTGATAGAGATTGGCAAGATGTATTTTTTGATGGTGGTAAAATTACAAGTCACTCGTTATCAGCTAGAGGTGGTAACAAAAACACAAAATTTAGTACAGCACTAAGATACTCTCATGATGAAGGAGTAGTATTAACTGATGATTATAAAGTGTACAGCTTTAAACTAAAAGTAGATACTAAGCTTAACGATAAATTAAAATTTGGTGCTAGTCTTACACCTTCATACTCTAAAAGAAGAGCATTACCAACGTCAATCCACAATCCAATAAGACAATCACCTTGGTTGCCAATATATCACACAGAAGAGTCGCTTCAATTTGTAAACCAAGACGATCCTTCTGCAAATTACTATTTTCCAGACTTACAAGTTGGAGATTACTTTTTAGAAGACCATTTAATGGAGCTTGATTTAGATGGAGACGGTAGTGCAACTAGACCACGTACATCTGGAGATGCTAATGCTTATGCACAATATGCTGAGAGAGAACACTATGAGTTTAATAATAAACTATTAGGTTCTACTTTTTTAAGTTATGAAATCATAGACGGTTTGACTGCAAAAACATCACTTGGTGTAACTTTAGAAGGCAGAAAAAGAACACGTTGGAATGGTACTAAACACCACCAAAATGGGGCAAGTAGAGCATCTTACGAGTTACAAAACAGAGAGTCTAGACGTATAATATCTGATAATACTTTATCGTATTCCAAAGATTTTGGAAACCATGAATTTGATTTCCTTGCAGGTTTTACAGTTCAAAACCGTAGAATTGAAAATAGTGCTGTAGAAGGTTCTGGTTATACTAATGATTTAATCAAAAACTTAAACGCTGCGACTACTATTGCAAGTTATGGAGAATATAATATCGAAAAAAATAAGATAGGATATTTTGGAAGAGTAAACTATGCTTACAACGACAAGTATTTGGTATCAGCATCATTTAGACGTGATGCAAGTTCTGTATTTGGAGCTAGTACAAAATGGGGTAACTTCCCAGCATTATCTCTAGGTTGGAATGTTTCAAACGAAGACTTTTTAAGCGAAAGCGATATTGTAAATAATCTAAAATTAAGAGTAAGTTACGGTCTTACAGGTAACGAAAACTTTGATACTGGTAACGATCTTACAGATTGGTACGCATATTTATCTTTATTAAACGATTCTAATGCGATTATTGATGGTAACGTTACTACAGGTTTTTCTCCTGCTAACATTGCTAATGCAGAGTTAAGATGGGAAGCTTCAAAAGAGTTTAATCCAGGTATTGACTTTGGATTATTTAATAATAAAGTTAGTGGTTCTTTAGATTATTACAAGAGAACTAGTAATGACTTATTATTAAACAACCCAGTATCTTATACAACAGGATTTTCTGAAGGTATTGTAAACTTAGGAGAGGTTGTTAATAGTGGTTTTGAGTTAGAGTTTAGAACAAAAAATATCTCGACAGAAAACTTTAAATGGAATACAACTTTAATTGCTTCAACAAATAAAAATGAATTGACGGATTATGGTGATTCAAATGGAGCAACACCAGAGGATACTTTTGGTAGAAATTCTCAATGGATAAACTTAGTTGGTAATCCAATATCATCGTTTTATGGTTATGTAGTTGACACAGAATTAGCCAACCAATATTGGGAGTCTCCATACTTCCCAATAAATGGACAATCACAAGACGTAATTGTAAAAGATTTAAATGGTGATGGTTTAATTACAGAAGAAGATAAAGCAATATTAGGTAACCCTTACCCAGAATTAGTCTGGAGTTTAACTAACGAGTTTAGTTATGATCAATTTGATTTTTCATTCATGATTCAAGGTAGTCATGGTGCAGAAGTTAAAAACATTGGAGACCAATATTTTGCTACACATTGGCAAGGTGCAACGACTAGTCCACAAGAAGTTGTGGATGCAGAAATTATTCCAGATGTTTCGTTTTTACAAGAAAGAGTATTAACAGATGACGTTGTACAAAGTGCCTCTTACTTTTCTTTAAGAAACATCAACTTAGGTTACACATTACCAGATAATATTACAGAAAGAATAGGATTATCTAAATTAAGAGTGTACGCTACTGCTCAAAACTTACTTTATATTACATCAAGTGAGTATAATGGATTTAACCCAGAGTTTGTAGACGATGAAACACCTACACAATATGGTGCGCAAAGAGCAGGTACACCTATTTTCAAAACCATCTCTTTTGGTTTAAACGTTGACTTTTAATTAAAAAAAACATATAAATTATGAAACATATAAAATATATAGCGGTCTTAGTTTCAGGAATGATGTTATTTTCTTGTAACGACGATTTTCTAAATCCAGTACCAGACTCAGTAGTAGTAGTTGATCAGTTTTTTAATAACGACGACGATGTACTTGCTGGAATTATCGGAATTTACGATGCTATTCAAGGCGTAAATGAAGATACCGAAACGAATTCTTCAAATTTTAATAGAGGTGTTCAGTTTGAATATCTTTTAACAGAAATGAGAACTGATAATACTAGATCTGCAACAACAGAAGGGTCTAAAGCAGATTTTCATAGATATTTAGTTGATGCTAATAATGTAGAAGTAGAGGATTACTACGCTAGTTCTTACGAAATCATTTTTAGAGCAAATACAGTTTTAAAATTTATAGATAAAGCAGATGCTGCTAATAGAGCTAAATATACTGCCGAAGCTAAATTTTTAAGAGCATACGCTTACTTTAACCTAGTACGTTTATTTGGTGATGTGCCATTAATTACCTCTGTAGTTGGTCCAGAAGAAACAGATGTACTTTTTACAAGAGTAGATACAGCAACTATCTATAATTTAATTATTGAAGACTTACAAGAAGCAATTTTAAACTTAGATAGTACTTATAAATCAAGAGCTTCTACTGCTGCAGCACAAGCATTATTAGCAAAAGTATACTTGACTAAACAATCACCAGATTATTTAGGTGCACAACAATTATGTGAGGCTATAATTGGTAGTATGCAGTTTTCATTAATGCCAAACTTTCATGATGTATTTTATTCAGAATTAAACGATGAAATACTATTTGCAATAGGTTATGTAGCAGGTAACACTGCAGAAAGTCAAGGATTTTCATCAGAGTTTACAACATCTGTAGGTAGACAAGATGGATTAAATGTTATAAACGATAATTTAATTGCAGACTTTGGACTTTACGGAGGAGATAGAACAGCTGAATCTTATATTACAGTTGGTTCTTTTTACGAAGTAGCTAAGTTTTTGCCTAACGGTTTTGGATTAGCAGACAATTATGGTCCAAACCCACGTCAAGCAGGAAACGATTGGATTGTATCTCGTTATGCAGATGTATTATTAATGCATGTAGAAGCCATCATGGCTGGTGGTACGCAAACAACAGTACAAGCAGCAAGAGACTCTTTTAACGAAGTTAGATTAAGAGCTAATATGCCAACTATAGATGCTCCAGATGCCATTACTAAACAAGATTTAATTAACGAAAGACGAGTAGAATTAGCTTTTGAAAATCACAGATTCTTTGATTTAGTAAGATTTGGAATTGCAAATTCAGTATTAAGCGCTCATGCTACAGAAATGGATTATACGTTTAATACAAGAGATTTATTATTACCTATTCCAGCCAGAGAAATTAATATAAGTAATGGACTTTTAAGTCAAAACCCAGGATATTAAAACATAAAAAATATGAAAAACAAAGTTAATATTATTCGTACGACTACGTTTTTACTTGTAAGCATGATAATGTCATTTACTTTTACAAGTTGCGAAGATCAATTTGATTTTGAGTTACCAGATTCAAATTCAAAAGCAGACACCGTTTTACCTTCAGCTAATTTTACATATATAGCAGATATTGATGATTTCAAGAAAATTTATTTTTCAGATTTATCATCAGAATCTACAATGTATTTATGGGATTTTGGTAGTGGTGTAACATCAACAGAGCAAGATCCTACTTATACTTTTGAAGCAGGAGAAGGGACTTACCCAGTAACTTTAACAACAAGTGATGCCAATGGAGCATCAGATACAATAACTATAGATGTTGTAGTTTTTGAGCCAGAAGTGCCTTTAGCTATTATACCTGTTATTTTAGAACCAAGTTTTGAAGACAATACATTGCCTGATGGCTCAGGAGATGGTCGTGATTCTTGGAAAAACTCTAACTTAGGTGGTGTTATTCAAATTAACACAAGTAGCTCTGTTCCAGATGGTGGACAAGCAGCTAAATTTCCTGGAGCAGGAGACAGAATTGGATATCAAGAGATAGAAGTATCACCAAACACAGATTACGTAATTTCTTATTCTTATAGACTAGAAGCTGCTGGTGGATCTTGTACAGTTGCAATACTTGCAGGTGGAGGATTTACAACTCAAGCAGAAACTGATGCAGCAATCATACAATCATTTACAGGATCTGCTGAAGCTTACACACCAGTAAGCATACTATTTAACTCTGGTGCTAATAGTACAGTAAGTATTTACATTACAAATCAGGGTGAAGAAGCAAGAGTAGATAATTTTACAGCCGATTTACAATAATTAATAACAATCAATAAAAATTAAAGACTGAAACTTATGCGTATAAAACTTAAATTAATAGTCTTGTTTGTTTTTGTTTCAGTCTTCAATGCTAACTGTCAATCCAACAAAGTTGTAACAGAAACTAAAATTGAATCTAAAAAGAAGAAGAAAAAAAGAAAAAAATATAAACTTCCTAATATAGATTTAACGCATTGGAAAGTAACAACTCCAGCTGGAGATGGTAAAAAGCCTCAAGAAGTAGCTCCACCAGAGATTTTTGATTATGCTACAAACGCCTCGTTAAAACCATATATGTATAACGATTCTACAAAAGGAGCATTAGTATTTTATGCATATCCAAGTAGTGCGACAACTGCTAATACTAAATATTCTAGATCAGAGCTAAGAGAACAAATGGTCTCAGGAGAAAACAATGTTAATTGGACATTTGAGCAAGGTGGTTACATGAAAGGTAAATTAGCAATAGATGATATTTCAAAAGATAGTGATGGTAAATACCATCGTACTATTATTATGCAAATACATGGTAGATTAACCAATGAGCAAAGAGATTTAATTGGAGAAAAAGACAATAATGCACCTCCAATTCTTAAAATTTATTGGGACAAAGGTAAAATTAGAGTAAAAACAAAAGTTCTTAAAAATTTAGATGCAACAGAAGAAGAAATGCTGCATGAAGATGCTTGGGATGATGACGAAGGATTTAATTTTGAACAAGAAGTTGGATTTAAAAAATTCACTTTAGAAGTAAAAGTATCGGACGGAAAAATGGTGGTTATTTTAAATGAAAACGAATACAAAGTTTATGAAAACATACACATGAAAAAATGGGGAATTTTTGAAAACTATTTTAAAGCAGGAAACTATTTGCAGACCAGAGATGAAGGGGCTTTTGCTAAAGTTAGATATTATGATTTAGAAGTCTCTCATTAAAAATATTTGATTAGTCTTTTTTATTAAGTTAAGCTTTAAAGGTTGCAAAAAGACCTTGAAGTTTAGCTTAATAATTAAATAAAAGTCTACTCAGATTTAGTAAATTTGACATGAAAAATTAAATAAATAAAACATTATTTATATGAAATTGGAAATCCTTACAAAAAACGAAAATTCTAATATTCAGAAAACTATTATTGCTAACATTCGAGATTTAATTAATAAAAAAAATCTTGAACCTGGTGATAAATTACCAGCTGAACGTATGTTATCCGAAATGTTTGAAGTTTCTAGAAGTAATGTAAGGGAAGCCATTCAAAAATTAGAGTTTTATGGATTATTAAAATCAATTCCACAAAGTGGAACATTTGTAGCAAATATCGGAGTCATAGCACTTAATGGGATGATTGAAGATATTTTAAGATTAGAGGATCCAGATTTTAAATCATTAGTTGAAACTAGAATTTTACTAGAATTAAAAACAGTAAGATTAGCTGCCTTAAGACGTACTGATGAGGATTTAGAAAAAATGAAAAGTGCTTTAGATGCTTATAAAAATAAAGTGATTAATAAAGAAGATGCAGTTCAGGAAGACTTATTGTTTCATTTAGCTATTGCAAGAGCTAGCAGAAATAGTACCATGAACACGTTTATGTTAATCATCACACCAGAAATAATTACAAATTTTGAAAAATATCATGTTTGCGATAAAAATCTATCTCAAACTGCTATTAAAGAGCACGAATTAATTTTTGAAGCAATAAAAAATCAAGATCCTGTTGAAGCTAAACAAGCAATGAAAAATCACTTTAACGAACTGTATAAATACTGTTATAACTTATAATAAACCAGACTAAAATTTAAGATAATTTAATCTTAAATTATTTTCAATCAAAAATAATATAAATTAAGTTAATCAACTGATAATGAGTAGTTACTTGTTATTCGGTTTAGACTTTTATTTTTTAAAAATTAAAATAAACATGAAATTAAAAGGACTTAGATGGTGGGTAGTGGGACTTGTAGCTTTAGCTGCAGTAATTAACTACATAGACAGACAAGCTTTTGGAGCACTATGGCCAGAAATTGCTAAAGATCTATTTCCAGACATGGATCAAGATGGTCACAAATTAATATTTGGTACCATATCAACAGTATTTATACTGTCATATGCTGGTGGTCAAGCTTTATTTGGTAAAATCTTTGATTGGATTGGTACCAGAATGGGATTTGCACTTTCCATAGGTGTATGGTCAGTAGCAACTATGTTTCATGCATTTGCACAAGGAATGCTAAGTTTTTCAATTTTCAGATCTATTTTAGGTTTAGCAGAAGCTGGTAACTGGCCAGGAGCAGCTAAAGCTAACGCAGAATGGTTTCCTACTAAAGAGCGTGCTTTGGCACAAGGTGTATTTAACTCTGGAGCTGCAATTGGTGGTATTGTAGCGTATCCTGTGATTGGATTATTATCTGCATATTTAGAGTGGAAAGCTATATTTATTGTTGTTGGTGCTCTTGGATTATTATGGTTAATTCCTTGGTTATATATTGTAAAATCAGGACCAAAAACACACCCTTGGTTATCAGAAGATGAAAGAAAATACATTCTTTCTGGACAAAAAAATCAAGATGGTAATTATGATGATGGTTACGTACCAACTACTACACAACTTCTTAAACACAAAGAAAGTTGGGGAGTAATTATTGCTTCAGCAGCTTTAGACCCAATTTGGTGGTTATTTATAGTTTGGATACCAATTTACTTATCAGAAGTATTTGGATTAAACGTAAAAGAAATAGCCTTTTCTGCATGGTTGCCATATGTTGGAGCAATGATTGGAGCTTGGGCTGGAGGACTTATAGCACAAAATAGACTTACAGCAGGATGGTCAGTTGATAAAACAAGAAAAATGGTAATTACTTTAGGATGTTTAATTATGATACCATGTTTCTTTTTATTAAAAGCACCTGGATCTGCTACAACAGCAGTAATAATAATGGCTGTTTTACTTTTTGGATTTCAGATTGCAATCGGAAATATACAAACATTACCTAGTGATATGTTTGGTGGTAAAATAGTAGGTACATTATCAGGATTTGCTGGTATGGCAGCTAAACTAGCAGCTGCAGGATTAACTATTTTAGTAACATTTATTACAACAGGAGGTAATTATATTCCTGCATTTTTAATAGGTGGTGCATTGGCTATTATAGCCTTATTATCTATTTGGGTATTATGTCCTAAAATAGAACCTTTAAAACCAAAAAGTTAATTAAAGACTCACAACATTTTCAAAAAAATAAGAATTTAAATAATAAAAACAATTAGAAATGAGTAATACAAACGGAAAAGTAGCTATAGTAACAGGTGCCACAGGAGGTATTGGTTTTGAAGTAGCTAAAAGATTAGGAAAAGATGGTTATACTGTCATATTAAATGGTATTCAAGATGATTTAGGAGCAGAGCGAGTAAAAGAGCTTACAGCTGAAGGTATCACTGCTGAATATTTTGGTTTTGATGTTACAAATGAAGAGCAAGTAACGTCTAACATCGTTAAAATTGGAGAAAAATTTGGTCGTATTGATGTGCTTGTAAATAATGCAGGTGGTTTAGGTGGTCGTTCTAGATTTGAAGAAATGACAACTGAGTTTTATAGAAATGTAATGGCCCTAAACTTAGATTCTGTGTTTTTTGCATCTAGAGCAGCGATTCCTTTTCTTAAAAAAGGAGAACATCCTTCAATAATAAACTATACATCAAATGCAGGATGGACAGCAGGTGGACCAGGAGCAGGAATATACGGTACGTCTAAAGCTGGTGTACATGCCATTACTAGAGCATTGGCTAAAGATTTAGCAGAATACGGAATCCGTGTTAATGCAGTATCACCAGGAACCATTGATACACCTTTCCATGCGCAAATTAAAGCAACTAAACCAGAAGTATTTGCGTCTTGGGCTAACAATATTATGTTAGGTAGATTAGGTCAACCAGAAGATGTTGCTGGTGTAATCTCATTTTTAGCTAGCAAGGATGCGTCATTTATCACTGCAGAAACTATCCAAATTGGTGGTGGTCAGGCATTAGGTATTTAATAACCTAAACTTATAAAATCAGATTGTTTTGTTTGATGATTTAATTATCTTAAAGGTATTTAAACATTTATGCAAAACAATCTGATTTTAATACAAAAAATAGAATAGTAATCAAATTTATAAAATGAGTAAAATTGTCACATTCGGAGAAATCATGCTAAGACTTTCAACAGAACGTCATTTAAGATTTTCTCAAGCAAAAACATTTGCTGCCTCATATGGTGGTGGAGAATTTAATGTAGCAGTATCATTAGCAAATTACGGTATTCCTGTCGAGTTTGTAACTAGATTACCTGATAACGAGATTGGAGCTTGTGCACTTAAAGAGATGCGCAAATTTAATGTAGAGTCTAAAAATGTTATCTATGGTGGAGAGCGCTTAGGTATTTATTATCTAGAAACAGGAGCAGGTACACGTGGTAGTAATGTAATTTATGACAGAGCGCACAGCTCGATGTCAACCATTCAAAATGGATCGATAGACTGGGAAGCTGTTTTAAAAGATGCGACTTGGTTTCACTGGAGTGGTATTACTCCTGCAATATCACAATCTGCAGCAGATGAGTGTTTAATTGCTTTAAAAGTAGCACATAAATTAGGGATTACAATTTCTTCAGATTTAAACTATAGATCTAAACTTTGGCAGTATGGTAAAACACCAGATCAAATTATGCCAGAACTTTTAAAATATAGTAATGTCATATTAGGAGATATTGATACTGCATTTTTTATGTTAGGAAAAGATAAAGTAAATCCTAATTATCAAAACGAAAAATCGTTACCAGCATTATACGATCAACTATTTAAATTATGTCCTAATTTAAAAACAGTGGCGACTACGTTAAGGTATTCGGTTAGTGCATCACACCAACGTATTGGAGGAATTTTATATGATGGTAAAACCATTTTTAACGCAGATGTTAAAGAGGTAACACCTGTTGTAGATAGAGTAGGAAGTGGTGATGCGTTTATGGGTGGATTAATTTACGGTTTAGTAAATGACGGTACAGATAAACAAAAAGCTTTAAATATTGCAGTAGCAGCTTGCTGCTTAAAACACACCATTTCTGGTGATTATAATTTAATTACACTTAATGAAATCGAAAAATTATTAAGTGGTGATGCTTCAGGAAAAGTTTCAAGATAAAAACAATAACATGGCACAATATTCAAGAATAGAAGTCGCAACAGTAATGCAAAATACAGGTTTAGTACCTTTATTTTATAATGATGACCTAGAAGTCAGTAAAAAAATATTAAAAGCATGTTACGATGGTGGAGCAAGACTTTTAGAATTTACAAGTAGAGGAGACTTTGCTTTTGAAATCTTTGCACAACTTAACAAATATGCTATATCTAACTTACCAGGAATGATTCTTGGAGTTGGATCAATTACAGATGCTGCAGCTGCTTCTTTATATATGCAATTAGGTGCAAATTTTATTGTAACTCCTGTATTAAGAGAAGATATTGCTTTAGTTTGTAACCGAAGAAAAGTATTGTGGTCTGCAGGATGCGCAACACTAACCGAAATTGCTAAAGCAGAAGAGTTAGGTTGTGAGATAGTAAAATTATTTCCTGGTAATGCCTATAATCCTAGTTATGTTAAAGCTATAAAAGGACCATGTAGTTGGACAAGTATTATGCCAACTGGTGGAGTAGAACCTACACAACAAAGCTTAGAGTCATGGTTTAACGCAGGTGTAACTTGTGTTGGAATTGGATCAAAATTAATAGCAAAAGATAAAGATGGTAACTATGATTTAGAGACCATTACAGACCTTACTAAAACAGCAATTAATATTATTAAAACGCTAAAAAAGTAACGGTTTACTATATTAAAACATAGAGCATTTAAAATTATATTTGCATTTTAAAGCAGCTTTTAACCAAGCTGCTTTTATATGATGTTAAAATTGATAGTCTAAATACTATTTGTATGCAAAAAAAAGCAATATTTTACATGACTGTCAGTGCATTAGCATTTGCGCTTTTAAATGTTTTAGTCAAACAATCCGGAAATTTTAATGTCAATCAAGTCGTTTTTTTTAGATCTATTGGGACATTATTTTTTACTATTCCGTATTTAATCAAAAATAAAATCAATTTTTTAGGAAACAAAAAACAACTATTAATCGCTAGAGGAGTGGTTGGTTGTATTGCTATGACTTTGTTTTTTATGTCACTAAATCACTTGTCTATGGGATCTGCTGTGTCCATCAGGTATATTTCACCAATTTTTGCAGCCTTTTTTGCAGTTTTTCTACTTAAAGAACATATCAAGTATTTCCAGTGGTTTTGTTTTTTATTAGCCTTTATGGGAGTTGTTATTTTAAAAGGATTTGATAGTAATATTGATACTATAGGATTAGTATATGCTTTATTATCAGCAGTTTTTACAGGATTAGTCTATATTATAATCCGTAAAATTGGTAATAGTGACCATCCAATAGTAATTGTCAATTATTTTATGATTATATCTGCTATAATTGGTGGTGTTTTGAGTATTAAGCATTGGACAAATCCTCAAGGATTAGAATGGTTATTACTATTAAGTCTTGGTATATTTGGATATTTTGGACAAGTTTACATGACTAAAGCTTTACAAACCACTGAAGTTAACCAAGTAGCACCTTTAAAATATATTGAAGTTGTTTTTACTATGTTAATTGGTGCAATTTGGTTTAAAGAAATCTATACACTAATTAGCTTATTAGGAATTATTTTGATTATTGTTGGATTAACTTTAAATATTGTTTTAAAAACAAAATTGAAATCTTATAAACTTCGTAATTAATAAGTCATTATAAATTCTATAATTATTACTTGATCTATTTTCTAAATAGAATTAATAGCTATATGGTGTTAAAATATTTGTTTAATGTTACAGAAATGTAAGAGGTTTTAAAACATTCTATTTTACATAATATAAATTATAGTACACTTTTAATATTGGATCATCCTGTGGATGATTCCATATTAAAACAACATTTAGTACTAAGTATGATGTTTGTTACTGTATAAGCTATAATTCCATATTATGTAAAATATCCCAGAGCGTTAATCGTTTCATTATAATGTTTAGTTCTTGGTCATTAAACATTACTTCTGGTTTAAATTTAATATTCTGCACAAATGATCAAGTTTTTTTAAATACACGATTCTTGTGGATTGCCATGATAGCTTAAATTCATGAAATTGAGTTTTCACGAAATTCATGAACTCCTTATAGAGTTTTTTGTAAGTAATTAGATATGTGAATAAAAATTAAAAATTCTAAGCACTTATTCTATTCTCGTTACTATTTAATCTTTTTTAAAAACTGGAACTTCTAATATTATGTAAAACAGAAATTGATGTCTTGAACTTCTTAAAGTTTTGATTATATCTTTTTTTCTTGATAAAAAAAGAAACAAAAAAATCAAGACTGCATAAACTTTTGGAAACAATTTCGGCTCGTTTCGCTATATATTTTAGACTATTTGAAACAAGCATTTAGTTGGGTATTGTATCCAATTACAATCATCCACAGGATAATTGCAATCGTATAGCCTAAAATATGTACGCTCCACTCACCTATTGTTTTACCAAAATTTTATGAGGTCTTTTTAAACACCTATAATCATGAAGTGAAATCATGGTCAAATGCGTTTCTAGATAAATATTGCATAAATTTTTGTAAAAGATCATCTGAGTATGGAGATTTATAATGCTTTATTCTTTTTATTGGAATATCGAATGCTCTAGTTTTTGGATTATAAATTTTTGAACAATCAATTTTGAATTTTTTTAAATCTTCTATATCTAAAATATTACTTCTTGTGTTTAAAAAGTGTTTCTTTAAAACTCCCATTTCTTTAG
>Ga0105355_10002282_pt1 | contig 17396 bp, 16 predicted proteins | sample GOMGulsemesocosm_2_FD_83508 | JGI IMG/M metagenome (GOLD analysis project Ga0105355, IMG submission 83508) | Methane-oxidizing microbial communities from mesocosms in the Gulf of Mexico - GOM9C Gulf of Mexico | ecosystem: Environmental > Aquatic > Marine > Cold seeps | place: Gulf of Mexico... | reverse complement strand
TGGCATGTAGCATTAAGTGATCCACAACCAGAAGATAACTGGGAAGGTTACACTGGCTTCATCCATAACGTGATCCTTGAGAACTATCTTGCGAATCACGATGCACCAGAAGATTGTGAGTACTACATGTGTGGTCCACCGATGATGAATGCAGCTGTTATCGGTATGCTGAAAGATCTTGGTGTTGAAGATGAAAATATCTTACTTGATGATTTTGGTTAACGTTTTTTGATTCAATTCAAATCGATGTATCGATGGCTAGCTCTGATGGGGCTAGCCATTTTTCTTCTTGGTTGTTCGCCACAAAAAAGTACTGATGAAGTACTTTTCACTGGGCCAACAATGGGAACGACTTATCATATAAAGGTAGTGGGTTTTCCATTATCAGCAAATGATATAGTCAGAATCCAAACTGAGATAGATAAACGGTTGGAATTAGTTAACGATCAGATGTCGACTTATCGTCCTAATTCAGAATTATCACGTTTTAATCAAAGCAAAGCGGTGACTGATTTTTCAGTATCGACTGCAACATTGAATGTGATTAATGAAGCAATTCGTTTAAATAACATTACTGACGGTGCGCTAGACGTAACGGTTGGACCTTTGGTAAATCTATGGGGTTTTGGTCCTGATAATCGTCCTGACAGCATCCCTACTGCCGCGCAGTTAGCCGATATAACTCAGCGTATTGGTATTCAGCATTTAAGTACTTCAAAACAAGGCTTAAGTAAAGATATCGATAGCTTGTATGTCGATCTATCTGCGATTGCGAAAGGCTATGGTGTTGATGTTATAGCTAATTACTTCGAAGAGCTAGGTATGAGAAATTACTTGGTTGAAGTAGGTGGTGAATTACGTGCTAAAGGATTCAATAAACGTGGTATTAGTTGGCAAGTTGCGGTTGAAAAACCGACGGCTGGTGAGCAAGGCATTCAACAAGTTATTGCCGTCGGCGATAATGCGATTGCGACATCAGGGGATTATCGTAATTATTATGAGCTTGATGGACAACGTTTTTCTCACACTATAGATCCAAAAACAGGTTTGCCTATCGAGCATAAACTCGCTTCGGTTACAGTGGTTCATCCATCTTCGATGACTGCCGATGGTTTGTCTACAGCTATTATGGTGATGGGGCAAGAAGCGGGAATGGCATTTGCTCGTGAGCAAAACTTACCTGTTTATATGATTTCTAAATCAGATTCAGGTTATAATGTGGTTTATACACCAGAATTTGAATCTTTTCTAAAGTAGAGGCTAATATGGCTTATTTTGCTGCGACGTTTGTTATGTTTGCGTTAGTAATTACGGGTATGGCGATTGGCTATATTTTACAGAAAAAATCTATCACAGGCAGCTGTGGTGGTATTAGTAATTTAGGCATGGAAAAAGCTTGCGATTGCCCAGAACCTTGCGATAAACGCAAAGCTAAAATGGAAAAAGAACAAGCAAAGGAAAAGATGTTAGCTGAAAACCGTATCATCTAACTGCTTTAATCAGTATTAAGTTGTAATCCTTTATTTATGACTTAATGCTGTTTTCTTCCTCCTTCTTACCTTTCGATTCGTATATTTACTTCTGATATAAATATTTATCTCATCATTTAACTGTTTTATAGATCCAAATATCCCATCAAAAAATACTGCCGATTGTTGTCTAGATACTCTCAATAAAATTCAATCACTTGCATATAGCTTCGATTTTAATTAGCTATTTTTTAACGTTTGTAGAACATTTTGTAATCAATCTAATTTCTAATGAAACGTCCTTAATAGAAAAAACTAATTAAATACTACCTCACAAGGGATGTTTATATCACGATTGATATGGATCAATTCGGCGTTAATACATTCTGGCAAAGTAGTATCTGTTGAATTTGTGTTAGCAGTTTAGGTTAATATGTTTATTGAATTGTTACGCATTACCTTATTGATTTAAATTTATATTGTCTTGATGGAGCAAAAAATGAATAAAAAATTATTATCTGGATTAGTTTCTGCCTCTCTATTATCAGCTGCAATGTCAGCGCCTGCATTTGCTCATCAAGCAGGTGATTTTATTGTTAAAGCGGGTGCTGCTATGGTTGCGCCAAACGAATCAAGCGGCGATGTCGCAGGATTAGGTGAGTTTAGTATTGATAAAGATACTCAATTAGGCTTAAACTTCACTTATATGTATTCAGATAATGTAGCTGTGGAATTAGTTGCGGCATCGCCATTCACTCATGAAGTATCGCTAGATGGCGTTGGTGTTATCGCTGAAGTAAAACAACTGCCGCCAACATTACTAGTTGAATACTATTTTGGTAATGCGCAATCTAAGCTTCGTCCATATGTTGGTGTTGGTGTTAACTACACTATGTTCTTTGAAGATAGCTTCACAGGAAACCCTGCTGCTGCAGGGTTAAAATTGAATAGTTTAGAATTGACTGATTCAGTTGGCGTTGCCGCTAAAGTCGGTGTTGATTATATGATCTCTGATAAATGGTTAGTTAATGCATCTGTTATGTATGCAGATATCAATACTGATGTTGAATTTAAATCTGATACAACCGCCATTACTGTTGATACAGACATCGACCCGTTTGTTTACATGGTGAGCTTAGGTTACGTATTTTAAGATATTGACCATAGCTTAACTAACAAGCCGTTCACTGCAGAGTAAACGGCTTTTGTATTTATTGCTGATTGTATTATTGACCGGAGATTAAATTGGCAAGATAAAGTTGTTCAAAATCTGCTGCTGAAAGTGGTTTAGCCATGTGATAACCTTGTCCAAAATCACAGTTCATACTCTTTAGTAAATCGAATTGTCCTTGCGTTTCGATACCCTCTGCAACCACTTTTAAGCCCATACGTTTAGCCATCATTAATATAGTTTCACAGATTATTTTATCATCATCTTCTTCGAGCATATTCCAGATGAAACTTCGATCAATCTTAAGACAATCAACCTTAAATTTAGTCAGGTATGAAAGAGAAGCATAACCAGTGCCGAAATCATCAATAGCGACCTGGATGCCAGCGTTACGTAACGTTGAAATTTTATTAGCTACATCTGCCGTTGACTCAATAAGCATGCCTTCAGTAATCTCTATAACTAAGCCATGTGGGTCGATATTGTTGTCTTGCATAAAGTCGAGGAGTTGTTGGAAACTGCTATTTATATATTGGGCCGGGGAGGAATTTATAGCGACTCTTAATTCAGAATTTAGACTTTTTCGCCATTGGGTTATTTGTAACATTGCTGTTTTAAAACCCCAAAAACCGATACTGGTAATAATACCACTTTCTTCTGCTAGCGGAATGAAATCGAGAGGTGGAATATTGCCTAATTTAGGATGTTGCCAACGTAATAAGGCTTCAACTTTAACTATCTTATTACTTTCCATATCAACAATCGGCTGATAGAGCAGGTAGAACTCGTTATTATCAACTGCGGCACGTATGTCGTTAATCAGATGCTGGCGCATTAACGTTTGTTGCTGCACTTCTTTACTAAAGTATTGCGAATAACCGGCTGCTTGGGCTTTAGAGTTCTGCATCGCTTGTTCGGCATTTTTAAACAAGCTGTCCGTGTCTTGAGCATCATCTGGGAATACGGAAATACCAATGCTCGCTGAAAGGTGAGTTTGGCCGTCCGAGGTTTTAAATGGTCGAGTTATTTGCAGTAGTATTTTTTTAGTTAGTTCGTCTACGCAGGTTAGTGAATCTATATTGTTAATGACGACTATAAATTCGTCTGCACTTACGCGGGCGATGTTATCTTGTTTTGTTAGCACCAAACAGATTCGGTTAGCCACTTCCATTAATAAACGGTCACCACAATCATAACCATACCGGCTATTAATACTCTTAAAATTATCTAGATCGATGTGTAATATCGCCAGTTTGGTGTCGAGGCAAATTTTTTCAGAGAGTGTTGCTTGTAGTCGATCGTGAATCTGTTGGCGATTAGCTAGACCGGTAAGGCGGTCGTAATTAGTTTGTCGCCATATTTTGTCATTGGCGCTAGCTAGTTCAATTGCGATGCTAGCAAGATTCGCGGATTGTTCTATGAGGTGAAAATCATTAGAGCTAGGTTTGCAAGGTACATGATGATAGATTGCAAAAGTGCCTACTACATCGGAATTGGAAGAGAATATAGGTTCAGACCAACATGAAACAAGATTAGCCTTTTGTGATAGCTCTATATAGTCCTGCCAGTAAGGGTGGGTATTAATATTCTCAACGATGACTCGTTTACCCAAATAAGCCGCAGTCCCGCAAGAGCCGATGCCTAGACCAATTTGAATCCCGTCAATCGCATCATTATAAAAGTTAGGTAAACTCGGAGCTGCTCCGGTATTAAGGCGCTGAGTTGTTTTATTTAATAATAGGATGCTGCACGACATACCTGGGTTTTCAATCTCAATACTCTTGGCGATATTATAAAGAATTTCTTTGAGCGGGCGTGAACTGGTAATCAACTTTAGTGCGTGATTACGTAAATTATTTAACTTGATATGCTGTTGTAGCTGAGCCTGTTGTTTCGTATTTGATTTTTGATTATGCTCGGTATCTAATAAGTCAGCTTGTTGTGTTTTTTATAATCCATTATTTTTTTGTGGTCTATCAAAACATAATCCTTGTCACGCATAGAACATCATAATATTACACCGAAATACTAACCTATTAGATGTATTATCGTTATCCTTTATTACATAAAGCAGTTACTTAATTGTTAAATTTAGTGGCAACTCTTGTTGTGAATGAAAAATAACCTAATATCGTAAATATTTTGACATTACTATGGGTTTTAGTAATAGTGCTGTATTTATATACAGCTCGGTCGGTTTGATTGAATGCGAAAGATCATACACATAGATATGGACGCGTATTTTGCAAATGTGGAAATACGCGACAATCCAGAATATAAAGATGTACCTATTGCGATCGGCGGCATGAGTGATCGCCGTGGTGTGATCGCTACGTGTAATTACATTGCCCGCCAATATGGGGTACGTTCAGCTATGGCTTCTTATAAGGCGATGCAGTTATGTCCTGACTTACAGTTGCTGCCTGGACGTATGCAAGTATATAAAGATGTGTCAGCTGAAATTCATGCGATTTTCTCACGTTATACCGAGCTTATCGAGCCACTCTCCTTAGATGAAGCCTATTTAGACGTGACCGATTGTGAACTATTTTCCGGCAGTGCAACCTTAATCGCCCAAGATATCTGTCGTACAATAGAAACTGAATTGCAGCTCACCGCTTCAGCGGGTGTTGCACCAGTGAAGTTTCTTGCCAAAATAGCATCAGATATAAATAAGCCTAACGGTATATTTGTAATAACGCCAGATCAAGTCTGTAGTTTTGTCTCCGACTTGCCATTGAATAAGATCCCTGGAGTAGGCAAGGTTACATGGCAAAAGCTCAATCGTGTCGGCTTGTATACTTGTTCAGATGTGCTTAAATTTCCTGAACAAGATATTGTTGATAGCTTTGGAAAGTTGGGTCATGCACTGATTGAACGCTGTAAGGGCATAGATAACAGACCCGTGGTGACTGAGCGTAATCGTAAATCTGTTGGTGTGGAGTCCACGCTTGCTGAAGACATTAATAGTTTTGATGAATGTATGGCGCATGTAGAACGTTTATTTGAAAAGCTATTTGTGAGATTAAAAAAAGCATCGCCAGATATGCGCATTACGAAACAGGGAATTAAGTTAAAGTTTAATGATTTTACTGCGACGACTGCCGAGCAAAGCATGACAGAACTGGAACAAAATTTATTTGCTGACTTACTTGTGCAAGCATTAGCAAAAAAGGAGCATCGAGCAATTCGATTAGTTGGGCTTTATGTTGGTCTTGCAGATGAAAATAGCAGTGAACAATTTATCCTTCATTTTTGACTATCAGCCGAGTTAAAGGTTTTTAGCCGCAAAATAACTGCTATTCCTCTTCATTTTACCTATTTTATTTTACTTATATTTTTCGCTCCTATATTCCTAAAGGTTATTAAGAATGGCATTTAGTTCTTTTGAGGTTATAAGTAATGGTTCTATATTGTCTCCATGATATACAAATTATCCAATTTGGTCTGATGGAGTAGAAGATGAATCAACAAAGGTTGACCCACCTTAAACAGTTGGAAGCTGAAAGTATCCACATAATCAGGGAAGTTGCGGCTGAGTTTGATAATCCGGTGATGATGTATTCTATCGGTAAAGACTCGTCTGTGATGTTACACCTAGCTCGTAAAGCATTTTATCCAGGTAAAATTCCGTTCCCGTTATTGCATGTTGATACCAACTGGAAATTTCGTGAAATGATTGAATTCCGCGACAAAGCTGTTGAGAAGTATGGCTTTGATCTTTTGGTTCATCAGAATCCTGAGGGTATCGCTATGGGTTGTAGCCCATTTGATCACGGCAGCTCTAAACATACCGACATCATGAAAACTCAAGGTTTAAAACAAGCACTCGATAAATATGGCTTTGATGCTGCATTTGGCGGCGCGCGTCGTGATGAAGAAAAATCTCGTGCTAAAGAACGTGTTTATTCATTCCGTGATAAAAACCATCGCTGGGATCCAAAGAACCAACGTCCAGAATTGTGGCGTACTTATAACGGCCAAGTGAATAAAGGTGAAAGCATTCGTGTATTCCCATTATCGAACTGGACTGAACTGGATATTTGGCAATACATCTATCAAGAGCAAATAGAAATTGTACCGCTGTACCTTGCTGCAAAACGTCCGGTTGTGGAACGTGATGGCGCATTAATCATGCTGGACGATGATCGCATGAAACTGCGTGAAGGCGAAAAAGTGGAAGAGAAGATGGTGCGTTTCCGTACCCTTGGCTGCTATCCATTGACTGGAGCGGTGGAGTCTGAAGCATTAACACTGCCAGAAATTATCGAAGAGATGTTGCTCGCAACAAGTAGTGAACGACAAGGACGCATGATTGACCATGATTCTTCTGCTTCGATGGAGCAAAAGAAACGTGAAGGTTATTTCTAGTAGGAGCAGATAGATGAACACTCAAATTGCAAATGAATTAGCACAAACAGATATCGAGACCTATCTAGAGCAGCAGCAACATAAAAGCTTATTACGCTTTTTAACGTGCGGTAGTGTAGATGATGGTAAAAGTAGCTTGATCGGTCGATTACTGCATGACTCGCACCAGATTTATGAAGATCAATTAGCGGCATTACATATTGATAGCCAAAAATCGGGTACAACAGGCGAAGCGATTGATCTGGCTTTACTCGTTGATGGTTTAGCGGCAGAACGTGAACAGGGTATTACCATTGATGTGGCTTATCGTTATTTCTCAACGGAAAAGCGTAAGTTCATTATTGCTGATACGCCAGGACATGAAGAATATACTCGTAATATGGCGACTGGCGCCTCGACTTGCGACCTTGCTGTGATTTTAATTGACGCTCGTAAAGGTGTGTTAACGCAGACCAAACGTCATTCTTATATTGCATCGCTGTTAGGCATTAAACATTTCGTAGTTGCCGTTAATAAGATGGATCTAGTTGATTATTCAGAACAACGTTTTGAAGAGATCAAAACGGAATATCTTGATTTCACTGAGAAACTAAACGATATCACCATTGAGTTCGTGCCGTTATCAGCACTGCTCGGTGATAATGTGGTTGATCGTTCAGAGCAGACCAATTGGTTTGCTGGTAAGACATTATTGGAATGCTTGGAAGCTGCAGATATTGATGCTGTATCAACTGAAACGCCGTTCCGTTTACCTGTGCAATATGTCAATCGCCCTAATCTCGATTTCCGTGGTTTTGCTGGCACTATTTCAGCAGGTTCAGTACAAGTCGGCGATACTTTGGTGGTGTTACCTTCTGGTAAGTCAAGCAAGGTGAAGTCGATTATTACCTTCGATGGTGAGTTGCAAAGCGCGATAAAAAACCAAGCGATTACCATTACCCTTGAAGATGAAATTGATGTAAGCCGAGGTGATGTATTGGTTGCAGCAGAACATCAGCCACAAATATCTGATAGCTTATCTGCTAATGTGGTGTGGATGTCTGATCAACCGTTAGAGATCGGTCGCCAGTATGATATAAAATTAGCCAGTAAAAAAACTACCGGTCAGTTTAGTGCGATCCGTTATAAAACCGATGTGAATACCTTAGCTGAATCAGCTGCAGAAAAATTAGCATTAAACGAAATTGGTTTATGTGAATTGAGTTTGACGGAATCAGTGCCAGCGGAACGCTATCTTGATGTTGCAGATACTGGCAGCTTTATTGTTATTGACCGTCTAACCAATGTCACTGTTGCAGCTGGTATGATCGAGTCAGTATTGATTGCCAGTGAAAAAACTAATCGTCATGAGTTTAGCGACTTTGAGATCGAACTGAATACGCTCGTGCGTAAACATTTCCCTCAATGGCAAGCGCTTGATATTAGTAAACTGTAGGTTAGCTGATGAATGTGGTGCAGGGTTGCATAGTTGTCTCGTTGGTTATCTTAATTGGGTTATTGATATCGGGTAAGTTTCGCCCCGCGACGCTATTTGGCGGCGTGGTGATCTTGGCCTATTTATCTGGCTTGATTGAGTTGCCAATGGTGATGGCTGGATTTACCAATTCTTCCCTCATCACATTAGTATTACTTTTATTGATCTCAATTACGATTGAGAAAACCCGTCTGATTAGTTGGGTTGGCCAACAGTTATCAAAAGGGTCATTTACCATGGTGATCGCCAAGCTAGGATTTTCAACGGCGTTACTGTCTTCTTTTACTAATAATACTGCGGTTGTGGCCTCTTTAATTGGTGCGGTAAAACGTAATAATACCCATGCGCCAACCCGTTTATTGATCCCACTTTCTTATGCTGCCATTTTTGGTGGTACGCTAACGCTGATTGGCACATCCACTAACTTAATTGTGAATAGTTTTGTCGTCGATGCGGGATTGCCTTCACTCGGGTTCTTTGAGTTTTCGATTATTGGTTTAGCTGGATTTCTGGCTGGCATGGTGGTGCTTATTAGCATGAGCCATCGTTTACCTGATCACTGCAGTGATGATGAGGAAGAGTTAGTTTATTTCCTTGGCGGCCACGTCGAAAAAAATTCGCCATTAATTGATAAGAGCGTGACAGAAAATAATCTGCGTGCTTTGAAACAGCTTTATCTGGCCGAAATTCAACGCGATGGTGGGGTTATTTGTCCGGTTTGCCCAGATGAAATATTACATGAAAATGACGAGTTGCTATTCTGTGGTGATGTTGACTCTGTTGGTGTATTACAAGACATTAAAGGTTTAACTTTATTTGGTCAGGGCGAGTTAAATGGTCAGCATTTAGTAGAAGTGATTGTGAGTTATTCATCAAACTTAAACGGCCAAACTTTAAAAGAAAGTCAGTTTAGAGAAAACTTTGACTCTGTGGTCGTGGCTATTCGTCGTGGCCATACACCGCTGCGAGGCGGTTTAGGCAATGTGCGTTTGCGTGCGGGTGATACCTTATTGTTGGCTCCGGGCGTGAATTTTAAAAACAGCAATGATTTAAACCGTGATTTTGTGGTGGTAAGTGGCCTGGATGTGGCGACCCGCTTAAGTGATAAACGCAGCCTCGGTGTTTTGCTGGGTTTTACCGTGACTATCATGTTGGCCTTAATGGGCGTGATGCCATTGCTGAAAGGGCTTATCGTTTTTACCTTGTTGCTTTGCATGACGGGCACCTTGTCATTACAGGAGATCAGGCATCGATTACCAATTGATCTTTGGATCGTAGTGGGCAGTGCTTTGTCTTTATCTAACTTATTGCAAAGTAGTGGTGTGTCTGGGTTGTTAGCGGAATCCTTGCTGGAAACGTTTAATGGCTGGGGTGTGCTGGTGGCATTTATTGCTACTTATTTAGCGACGTTATTATTAAGTGAATTGATAACGAACAACGCCGCTGCGGCATTATCTTTTCCTATCGCATTTAGTTTGGCGCAAAGTTACGGCGTCAGTGAGTTGCCATTTATTATGGCAGTGATATTTGGTGCCAGTGCTAGTTTTATTTCGCCTTATGGTTATCAGACTAACTTAATGGTTTATAGCGCAGGTAATTATGCCTTATCTGATTATTTGAAATTAGGGATCCCGACATCTATCGTTTACTCGTTGGTGGTATTATTTATGATCCCTTATATCTTTCCTTTTTATCTTTGAGAGTTGAGTCCATGAGTAATACCTCTATTACTGAGCAAGCAGTTGATATAATAAATGTGAATAGCGAAAATATTGTCTGGCACCAACATGCTATTGATAAAACTGATCGAGCTGCAAACAAAAAGCAAAAACCAGCAGTACTATGGTTTACTGGTTTAAGCGGTTCGGGTAAATCAACCGTTGCTGGCGCATTGGAAAGTGAATTGCATCGTGCCGGTTTTCATACCTATTTGTTAGACGGTGATAATGTTCGTTTTGGCTTGTGTAAAGACCTAGGATTTAGTGATGATGATCGTAAAGAGAATATCCGCCGTGTCGGCGAAGTAGCTAAGCTTATGGTTGATGCTGGGGTAATTGTTTTAACTGCATTTATCTCGCCTCATCGTGAGGAACGTGAACAAGTTCGCGCCTTGTTAGGTGGCGATGAGTTTGTCGAAGTGCATGTTGATGCTGATTTGGCTATTTGCGAACAACGAGACCCTAAAGGCTTGTATAAGAAAGCCCGTGCAGGTGAGATAAAAAACTTCACTGGTATTGATTCTGTATATGAAGCACCTGAAAATCCAGATATTTATTTAGATAACGGCATTAAGCCATTAGCTGAATCTGTGCAACACCTCATCGATTTTTTGACAAATCAAGGTTACATTAGGCAACAAGGATAGTCAGTGTATGATGGAGTTGATAGGCATGGATATAAAAATAAACCATTTAGTACAGCAAGTTAATGATATTGTGGTTGCCGCTGGTGACGAGATCATGGCTATTTATCAACGTGATTTTGATATCAAAATTAAAGCGGATGATTCACCCGTTACCGAAGCTGATTTAGCAGCCCATGAAATTATCGTTGCGAGTTTAGCGACTATTACACCTGATATTCCCATTTTATCTGAAGAAGATACAAGCATTGCTTGGACTGAGCGTTTGCAATGGCCAACATTTTGGCTGGTAGATCCGCTTGATGGCACTAAAGAGTTTATTAAACGTAATGGTGAGTTTACCGTTAATATTGCTTTGATCCATAATCAGCAACCTGTGTTTGGTGTGGTTTATGCGCCAGTTTTAGGGAAATTATATTTTAGTGATGGCGAAGCCGCGTATTTACAGTACAAAGGGGAGACCAAGGTTATTTCTGCACAAGCGCTTCCTGAGCAAGGCGCTGTAAAAGTAGTTGGCTCTCGCTCCCATGTAAATCCCGAAATGGATTTGTATCTACAGCGTTTTTCTGAAATTGAAATTGTACCGGTAGGAAGTTCGCTAAAATTTTGTTTAGTTGCTGAAGGTGCTGCGCATTGTTATCCTCGTTTGGGACCCACATGCTGGTGGGATACGGGCGCAGGTCATGCAATAGCTCAGGCTGCAGGTGCTACGGTAACTCAACTTGATGGCTCTCCGCTGCTGTATAACCATCAAGAGTCAGTATTAAATCCGTTTTTCTTTGTAGCCCAAGGTCATTAATAATCGAACGCGTTATGTAAATGACTCACTAATTCAGCGAAATAATCATCCTTACTTTCATGTGGGATCAGTTTCGCTAGTTCATCTCCGATATGAGTAAAGCGATAATATTTTATCCGCGATGATTTATTCTTCACTTTCACCACCACTTTTTCTTTACCATAACTAACAGGTAAATCTTTATCTAAAGGAAGATTTACCATTTCAAGTTCATTACTGTGCACTAACCCCAATTCTGCTAGCGTTAAGAAGCTACTGTAAGGTAGTTTATGACGGCCAAGATTAATGGATTTATGCTGAGGCTTATTAAAGATTAAGAATGACTTACTACTTTCATGGCAATTCAGTAATATTTTGTGGTTATTATCATGGCCAACTTTACTACTTAGGTTACATGCTGTTTGAAACATCTGTGCTTCACGTTGCGTCATTTGATTGAGTGTGCGTAGCGATTTAACTGAGAAACTACCTGATTTAGCAAGTTCCATTGCAAAAATCTTACCCCACAAGGTTTGCATATGTGAGCCGGCAATATCTTTTGCCATCGACATAAATGCACTTAACCAGTCAGGATCTATATTTTCACAGGTCACATCATCACAAAAATTATTGGCGCGTACTACAATGCTCTCAAGGTTTTTTTGTTGCTTTATTTGTTCTTGCTGTAAACGCTGATTAGCTCTGTGTTCGAATGTGGTGTGCTTATTCACGGTGAGCATACCGTCGATACCACGTTCTTTGGCAACCTTTCTTAGTTGCTGAATACTATTCAATATACTCGGTTCTGATTTACTGAGAGAGTGGTCTTTATTGAGCATCGCGTCATTAACTGACATGGGCGTACCTAAATTATTCTATTCAATGGTTCTTTATAACGGATATTCGAATAAATGTATTGCCCTTATCAGTAAAAGTGTCTGCTTAACTAAGAAATAAAGTTTACTGAGTGAGAGTCGAAGTAAAACCAACATAAAGACCTAATCAACTCACTAAATTGTACTGCGAGTTTAAGGTATATCGTGATCAATAAAGTGACTCGCTCGTCATGTGGGTATTGGTTGATAGCATTTTTTCTAGCTGATTATCTGAACCTGAAATGACTGTATATTGATTACTATTAATGGTGATCTGTTTGCCTTTCATGCCACTCTTACTATCAATGGTTAGCCAGACTGGAGATACGCTGCCTATGCTGCTGGTTGGATAGACCATAAACAGCTTGTATTGTGGTGCTACTTGACTCACTAAGGTTGCGAGTAAAAGAGCTTTTTCATCACTATCAGCTGCATTAGATTTTAATATGCTGATTGGCGGTGCAAAATGATCTTGAACTTCATCTCTATCTGGCATGATTTGCACCCATTCTCGTGCATTTTCAATTGCGTCAATAGGGTTATGCTGTTGGATGCTCGTCGAAGTCAAATAAAGCTGACTAGCAATCGTTTTCACATACGGTTTATATTCATAAAATAACTGCGAGTAGTTCGGTCTTACGCAGGGTAAATCGATACTGTCTGGATGCACGCAAGGGCTTATTCTCAGATGGTAAAAGGCATCATCTTGATATTGATTATACGCTTGCCAGAACAGTTGTGAGCTGTTGGTGTCATCTCTGTTGACGAAGGCGGTTTTTAAATCTGTAATTAGCTCTGCTTTATCTGCGGTGTAATAATTGATGCGATTAATAGCAAATTCTAATCTCGGTGTTAAATAGGTATGAATTGCTTTGATCGGATAGTTGATTGAATAAGATACTTTATAGCTATCTAATACAGATGCGGCTACTGAGTCGGTATTAAAGAATGAATGCAAGTGTAAGCTATTACCCTGCTGGTTTTTCCATTTGCTGTTGATATAAAAAGATGAAGTTTGTTCTGGTGGTAAACGATCTATTAATCGAGTTGGACGTGTATCGGGATTAATATTCTCAAGCCGAGAGGCGTAGGCATTACTAATAAGCAGAAAACCGAGGGGAAGGAGTGCTGTAAGTCGGTGGATTTTAACTTGCTGCATAGTGATGCCTGTTTTAAGAGTTTCACTAAGCTTGGTATAAAACGTGACCGAGATCAAAAAATACTAGGTGTTTTTATAATCCCGGTCGCTATTCAAGAGCGTTTAGTTAATTAAATATTTGATTACCAACCTTTTACGATTGCACCATTAAATAATTTTTGTGCTTCTTGGTAAACAGCTTCAGATTGGAATGCCGCGATGAACTGTTGTACTTTTTCATCGTCTTTATTGTCAATGCGAGAAACAATTAAGTTTACGTACGGTGATTCTTTATCTTCAACAAATACACCATCTTTCGTTGGTGATAAACCAATTTTTGTAGCGAAAGTAGTGTTTATCACTGCAAGAGATACGTCTTCTAAGTTACGTGCAAGTAATGCCGCTTCTAGTTTTACAATTTCAACGCCGTATGGGTTAGCAATAATGTCGAGCTCAGTTGATTTAATGCCTACGCCAGGTTTCAAGCTAATGATACCTTGTTGTTCTAATAGCATTAATGAACGGCCTAGGTTAGTTGGATCATTTGGTACCGCAATCTTGTTACCTTCTTTTAGCTCATCCACTGATTTGATTGTTTTTGAGTAAGCTGCAATAGGGTAAACAAAGGTATTAGCAACCGCTGCGATCTTGTAACCACGCTGTTCAATTTCAGCATCTAAATATGGGCGATGTTGAAAGGCATTTACGTCGATACTTTTTTCTTCTAGCGCTCGGTTAGGTGTTACATAATCAGTGAATGTGATGACTTCAACGTCTAGGTTATATTTTTCTTTTGCAACGGCTTGCGCAATCTTGACTACGTCAGCTTCAGGACCTGCCATTGCGCCAACTCTTAATGTTGTTGACTCTTCATTACTGCCACAAGCTGTAAGTAATAAGCTCGATGCGATAGTGGTGATTGTTGCGATTTTCTTCAGTGAAAATTTCATAATATAGATTCCATTTTTATATAAGTGTTGTTTTGTATTGTGTAATATTTTATCTGTGGTCGACTTTTTTAACTAAGCATTCACCGATAGATTGAATTGTTTGTACTATGATAACTAGCAAGATTACTGTGATTAAAATAATGGTTGGATTAAAACCAATATAACCGTGCTGGATCCCTACATCGCCTAAACCACCGCCACCGACAGTACCGGCCATTGCAGAGTAGTTCACTAAAGTAACCAAGGTGATCGTAATGCTATTAATGATCCCCGGTAACGCCTCTGGGATCAAAATTTTGTGGATGATTTGTATTGGTGTTGCACCCATTGTTTGTGCTGCTTCAACTAAACCACTTGGAACATCTAAAAGTGCGCCTTCAATTAATCTGGCAATGAACGGAATAGACGCCACCGTTAATGGCACTATCATCGCAGCAGTACCGATTGAAGAACCAACTACAAAACGAGTGAAAGGGATGATCGCAACCAGCAAAATAATGAAAGGTACTGAACGACCGATATTGACAATAACGCTTAATACATTATTTAGTTTTTTATTTTCTAAAATGCCTTGGTCTTTGCTTATGTGTAGCAAGATGCCAATCGGCATACCAGCAAGTACGGCAATGAAAGCAGAGATTCCCACCATGACTAACGTATCAATCGTGGCACTAAAAAGTAGATTAATCATTTGCTCAGTTGACATAGCCGATCACCTCAACGTTTACTGCATGTTCTTGAAAATAAGCTTTCGCTGCGATGGTATTGTCTTTATTGCCAATAAGCTCAGCTAACATAAAGCCAAATTTAATGCCGCCAGCAAACTCGATATCGGCACTTAACACGTTAACGTCAACTTTGAGTGCTCGGCTTACTTCTGATATGACTGCGCTATCTACACTGTTACCTGTAAATCCAAGCCTAATCAGCGGATATGAATCCGGGGTGCGCTCAGCTGTTAAGCGAGCTTGATACTCTTCAGGGATCTCAAGGTTAATGGTTGCTTCAATAAATTTCTTTGCCAATTGCGTTTTCGGGTTAGCAAAGAAGTTAGCAACTGTATTTTGCTCAATAAGTTTGCCTTTATCGATGATGGCTACTTTATCGCAAATGTTTTTTACTACTTCCATTTCATGGGTAATAAGTAAAATAGTTAAACCAAGGCGCTCATTAATGTCTTTCAATAACGCTAAGATAGATTTTGTCGTACTAGGATCTAGTGCAGAAGTTGCCTCATCACATAACAGTACCTTAGGTTCCGACGCTAGTGCGCGGGCAATTGCCACTCGTTGCTTTTGACCACCGCTGAGTTCTGCTGGATATGATTCGTGTTTATTTTCTAAACCTACTAATTTTAGTAATGGTGTTACCTTGTCGGCAATAGCTTGTTTATCTAAGCCTAAAAACTCCAATGGTAAAGCAACATTGGCAAATACAGTACGTGATGACAGCAAGTTAAAATGCTGAAAAATCATGCCTATTTGATGTCGAGCTTGTGAAAGCTGAGTTTTAGATAGTTTAGTTAATTCAATACCATCAAGGTTTACAGAGCCTGAAGTTGGTGCTTCTAATAAATTAACGCAGCGGATCAACGTACTCTTACCTGCGCCTGATGAACCAATAACACCAAAAATCTCACCTTTGGCCACTTCAATATTTACATCACTGAGGGCATAAACTGGCTTGTCTGTCGTCTCAAATACTTTATTTATGTCTGTTAGTTTAATCATTTAACACCTAGTGAATTTATTAAATATTTTAAAATCAGAGGTTAACGTCTAAATTCTGATGAGTTAAAAGTGAAATTATAAATTCTTATAAAATAGTAGTAACTGGTTATCTATGCTAAAGATCTCGAAAGTTATTGTCAATAGACATTTTTACATCTAGACGTCTAAATGGATGTTTATTACTTAAGGCGTAGTGAATAGGCTAAAAAGCTAAGCGCTGTAGTTGTAAAAATTAGCCTGCAGTTAAAAATGTGTGAAATAATACGTGCAAGCATATATAGAGGAAACATAGAAATGAAAGCTGCAATATTTTTAGATCGAGATGGTGTTATTAATGTCGATGATGGTTATGTTTCTAAAGTTGACGACTTCAAGTTTATTGAAGGCAGTATTGAAGCGATGCAAATACTGAAAGAAAAAGGTTATTTGTTAGTGGTTATCACGAATCAATCTGGCATCGCTCGCGGTTATTATAGTGAAGAAGATTTTCATAATTTAACAGAATGGATGGATTGTTCTTTAAGTGATAGCGGCGTAGACCTTGATGGTATTTATTACTGTCCGCATCATCCAGATAAGGGCATTGGCGAATATAAGATAGAATGTAGCTGTAGAAAGCCGAAAACCGGTATGCTTGATAGCGCGATTGAAGATCTAGCTATAGATCCAAGTTTGTCTTTACTTGTCGGTGATAAGTTATCTGATATCGAAGCTGGTAATAAAGCTGGACTAAAAGCCAGTTACTTAGTTAATAGTGGTAATGATAATTATGTTGACGATATAGAAAACGTAGCTGCTGTTTATGACAACTTACTTTCCTTCGCAAAGCAGCTTCAGTAGTTGGTTAGTTAAGTTTTATTGGTATCAACTAAAAAAACTACTAAAAACACCCGTTTTGATTAAAAAATGAACTGGAAAGGTTTTATTTAGAAAAAACTTGCCTATTTTAAGGCTTTCTCTATAATCGCTCCCACTGACACGGCAACAGCCGCTCAGTATGCTCTTTAACAATTTATTCAAGCAATCTGTGTGAGCACTTACAGAGATATAATGACCAAAAATTATATCAATGTAATTG
>Ga0105355_10002267_pt1 | contig 17446 bp, 17 predicted proteins | sample GOMGulsemesocosm_2_FD_83508 | JGI IMG/M metagenome (GOLD analysis project Ga0105355, IMG submission 83508) | Methane-oxidizing microbial communities from mesocosms in the Gulf of Mexico - GOM9C Gulf of Mexico | ecosystem: Environmental > Aquatic > Marine > Cold seeps | place: Gulf of Mexico... | reverse complement strand
TTCCATCGGCAGAAATTTGAATATTGTTAACCGGTAAAGGTATCGTTATCGGACCAGTATCTCCTAAAACTATCTCACCATTGGACGTTTCTAGCGTGCCGTCTTCAGTAACTCGTAGATGCCCTTGACGACTGTAAGCCTCAGTATTTATCGTACCAAAAGCATCGATACCAACTTGTGATCTCGCCGTACCAAGATCGGGCGTCTGTACCGCAAACCAACCTTCACCACCAATAGCAATGTCTAATGATCGACCTGTCGTTAATAGCGCACCTGAGTCAAAATTTTGGCTCGCCCGTTCGGTCATCGCGAAAACTCGCGTTGGCTGGCCTTCACCAAAGGCTTGCATACTTCTCGCTTGCGCTAAATCAGCTTTAAAGCCGGTAGTTTTAGCATTAGCAAGGTTATTGGCATTAATAGATAATGCCTGCATGTTCTGTTTGGCTCCGCTCATTGCGATATAAAGCAGCTTGTCCATGATGAACTCCAACATAAGTTAGTTTTATATCATAGGAAATGCAAAGAAAGTGCCAATGTAAGTGAAAGGTATGAAGGCGAGCTGGAATTCACAAAAAAGCACTAAACCTTGTTTAGTGCTTTTAGGAGTTTTAGGAGTTTTAGGAGAAAACTGTAGCTTTATTAGGATTGGCTAATTAGTGTTTACTGATGCCTATCTGCTAATCGCTACTAGCGGATTTGTAAAATAGTTTGATTGAGTTGGTTGTCAACCTCAAGCGCTCGAGAGTTTGCTTGGAAATTTCGTTGCGCTGAAATTAAATCAATCAACTCTGTGGTTAAATTAACATTTGACTGCTCTAATGCAGAAGAGTTAATAGTACCAAAGGTACCTGATCCCCCTTCACCTGCCAATGGTTCACCCGAGTTTATACTTTCCTTCCAGCCAGTATTACCTACTTGAGTCAAACCTTGCTCGTTAGCAAAGTTAACCATGGCAATACGCGCTAAGGGTTGTGAGGTACCATTTGAATAGGTCGCTCTCACTAAACCGTCTGCGCCAATATCGATTCCTGTCAACCGCCCTACCGCTAAACCATCTTGATTTAATGCGGTCACCTCAAAGTTAGAAGCAAATTGTGTCGGTTCATTCGGATTGGGTGCTAATGAATCTAAGTTAAAATCTATAGCGACTGTTTGACTAGTATCAGCACCGTTAGGTAAATGGTTGGTAAAATCTTCGGTAACAATACCACCATTAGCCAGTGAAGGTACTTGACTAACAAAGTCACCTGACGCATCAAACACTAATCGAGCACCTACAACACCACCAGCACCTGATAATGGCCCAGAAACACTACCGCCAATAGGGTTAGTACCACCACCGGCAGGATCATCAATATTAATCATATTGCCATCAACGGCAGCAAACATCATCCATTCGTTAGGGTTAGTCGTAGGATCATCTTTAACAAAATAGTAAGTCATAATATGGCTATCACCTAAAGAGTCAAAAATAGTTACCGAAGTAGAATTATTATAGGTAAGCGGATCTTCTGGATCAAAATTACCCGGTGCAGAAGAAATATAAGTATCCCCCGCTGGTAAATTCATCCGCATATCAACCTCGCTAGTTTTTGTTGGCGCACCTGATGCGGTAGGAATAAGTACCGGCTCTGCAGTACTCAAACTTACTGAAGATGATGAACCATCTGAGTTAACAGGAAAGCCAAGTAAATGCCCGCCAGCAGAGTTAACGACAAAATTTTCAGAGTTTAATTTAAATTGCCCGGCACGTGTATAAGAGCGTTCTAATGAATCAATTTCTGGAACCGTAGCAAAGAAACCATTACCGGTAATCGCTAAATCAAGCGCATTATTGGTAAATTGAATACTCCCTTGAGAAAACTGTTGCGCAACATCAGCAGTTAGTACGCCATCTCCCACTTTAGTTTTACCCGATGCCAGTAACGATGCGGCATAAACATCAACAAACTCGGCACGAGACTCTTTAAAACCGACTGTATTTACGTTGGCAATATTGTTTGATGAAACATCAAGATCTTTCTGTGAAGCGTTTAACCCGCTTAGTGCGATATTAAATGACATAATTTAATCCTCTATAAAATTCGTTGTTAGCCTTCAGATACTTCAACTACATCGGCTAAAGCCATTGAGCTGCCACCATTAAGGTTTAATAAAATACTACCGTTGGCTCCCGCTAAGGTAACACTGTCAACTTTACGATAAGTCATGGCTTGTAGCTCAGATGCTTGACCCTCAACGAGCCCTGCAACTCTAAAGCGATATGCCCCTGCAGCAGCGGCTTCACCATCACTTGTTTGACCATCCCAAGTAAAAGTTCCTCCGCCCGCTTTTAAGTCACCAACAGGTACTGTTTGAATTATTTCACCGGCAATATTTTCAACGTAAATATTGACGTTACTGGCATCAACGTCGGTGACGATTTTGCCTTTAACATCTTCCCCTTCATTCATACCAAAGACATTATCTTCGACGAGCACACTGCGCCCAACTAAAGATGACGCTTGCAATGCTTGGCTTGAGGTCATAGAGCTGGCAAAATCAGTAAAAGAATCATTTAACTGCTGCACACCATCAGTGGTAGAAAAAGCAGTCATTTGAGAAATCATCTCGTTATTATCTACTGGCTTAGTTGGATCCTGATTCGCAAGTTCTTTTGTTAACAACGCAAAAAAGTCTGCTTGGGTAAGCATGCCATTATCACTTTCTTCAGCGACCTTGTATTCTTCTTGTTGCCAGCGTATACCATCTAATAAGCTACCGCCTGAAACTGTTTCCATTATCTACTCCTAAGACCGTACACTGGGTCTATCGTTGCCCTAGCATCAGGGTTGTATTCAGCATATTTTGACTGACTCAGCTAATTTAACTTTATTTTCAATATCAATTTGATAAGAGCAAAAGGCTGAAATAATATTATTTATATAGCTCATGACTTCGATTACCTTTGGCCTAACGTAAGCGTTTTAGTCAGCATACTTTTGGCTGATTCGGCTAACTGCACATTAGTTTGATACGAACGAGAGGCTGAAATCATATTAGTCATTTCTTCAATGACATTAACATTAGGTTTGTAAATATAACCATCGTTATCTGCCATTGGATGATCCGGTGAATACTCAATGTTTAATGGTTTATTACTTTCAACAACACCTAGAACTTGTACGCCAACACTTTCACCTTGTCCTGCGGCAGCTTTTTGCATAGCAGCGGCAAACACTGGATGACGCGCTCGGTAGGTTTGATCAATACTTGAGCTAACACTATCTGCATTAGCAATATTACTGGCCGTGGTATTTAAGCGTAACGATTGAGCGCTCATGCCACTACCGGTAATATTAAATACGTTAAATAAACTCATAATTATCTGCCTCCACTAATCGCTTTCTGCAGTGCTTTTATCTTACCATTAAGAAACTGTAAGCCTGCTTGATACTCTAATGAGTTTTCTAAATACAAGTTTCGTTCCACTTGTACATCAACAGTATTACCGTCTCCGGTATCTGGCTGATCTGGAATGCGAAAATTGGTGGTATTATTTAATTCGGTTCGTATGTCAAAATGTTTGGCATTAGTTTTACTCATGCCCATTTGCTGTTGTTGAGAGGCTTGCTGCATGGCTTTTTGAAAGTCCATGCCCTTGGCTTTATAACCAGGCGTATCTGCATTAGCAATGTTACCAGCAATAATTTCTGCTCGTGCCGAGCGTATTTGCATGCCTTGGGCATGTAACTCGAAACCTTTATCAAAACTAATAGCCATAAAGAGCTCACCGTCATTAAAATGTTAACAGTAAACCATTCAATATTTATGCCAGAAGTAGATTTGATAAAAGTGAGTAGGTGGTAATAAAAGGTTATTTTTTCTGGTAGACAATACCAGGGTTGCAACGCAGCATATCAAAACTGTCACTCAAACCTGATAATGATTCTGAAGCACCTAAGAATAAATAGCCCGAATTATGCAAAGTGCCATGTATTTGACCAATGATTTGGGCCTTAATTTCGGGGGCAAAATATATCAATACATTACGACAGAACACGATGTCAAATCGTCCCATTAAACTGTAGCTATTAAGTAAATTAAGCGGCCTAAAGCTGACCATTTTTTTAACCTGATCTTTCACTTTAAGCATACCGTTATCGCCAGTTTCAAAGAACTTATTTTTCCGCTCAGTAGACAAGCCGCGCGCAAGTGCTAATGAATCATAATGCCCATATTTGCAGTGCTCTAACATGGTGGTTGAAATATCAGTGCCAATAACCTCTACTCCCCGAGAGAATGCACCAGGATTGGCTTGTTGATATTCCAGTACTGACATCGCAATTGAATACGGCTCTTGCCCTGAAGAACTGGCCGCTGACCATATTTTTACCGGGCCCCTTTTATTAGCAAAATCAGGTAATAGTTTAGATTTTAATAATTTAAAAGGGTAATCATCGCGAAACCATAAGGTTTCATTGGTGGTCATCGCATCAATAACCGCAGCACGTAATTGTCGTTCAACAGGTGATAAGGTCCGATTAACCAGTTCACTTAAAGAACTTAAGTCAAACTTATTCATTAATGGTGCTAAGCGACTTTTTACTAGGTATTGTTTATTTTCACCTAAGACAATGCCGCATTGCTGCTCTAAAAAAGTTCTAAATAGATTATAGCTTTTACCATCAAGTTGTTTTGCAGGCACTATTACTACTTCCTAAATACTATCAAAGATAAGACGGATTTATACTTCATGACTCAACCATTTTTTCACTGCCGTAGCTAGCTCGTCAGGATGAAACTTGGGAATAAAGTCATCGGCCCCAACTTTAGCGACCATAGCATTATTAAAAACACCACTGAGTGAGGTATGTAAAATTACCGGCATTCTTGCCATACGCTCATTACCTTTCACTTCTGCGGTTAAGGTATAACCATCCATTTCCGGCATTTCAATATCTGAGACCATTAAGGCAACTTTTTCGGTAATACTATTAGTACAAGTCGCTTCAATCGCTTTTAATTGATCAAGAGCATCTTGACCATTTTTGGCGAGCGCCATGGTGATTCCTAGAGGTTCAAGCGCTCTTTTGACTTGATTGCGGGCAACCGTAGAGTCATCGGCTATCATCACAATGCGATCGCCAAGTTCTTCACCAACACTTTCGTCGGCAACATCATCGCTAAGGTCTGTTGAAACAGGATTAATTTCATTGAGAATTTTTTCTACATCCAAAATAGAAACCATTTCTTTGTCTATTTCGGTTACTGCAGTTAAGTAGCTAGATCTACCCGCACCTTCTGGTGGCGGCATCATATCTTTCCAACTGAGCGTCACAATACGCTCAACACCGGCAACCAAGAAACCTTGTACACTGCGGTTATATTCGGCAATAATAATAAAAGAATCTGCAGTTTGAGTAATTGACGGGCCGCCAATCGCTTTACTCAAATCAATAACCGAAATAGTTTGCCCTCGAATATGCGCAACACCTTTAATGTAAGAGTTTTGCTTGGGGAATGCAGTTAAACGAGGACATTGTAAAACTTCACGCACTTTAAAAACATTAATACCAAAGCGCTGCTTGCCAATTAATTTAAAAAGTAACAATTCCAGCCTGTTCTGACCAACTAATTGCGTGCGTTGGTTAACTGAATCTAATACACCTGCCATATAAACCTCGTTTAATAACCAATATGATTAGCCTTTTTCTTTGTTGCCAAAGCAAAAAGGCACAATTCTTGATTATCTAATTAATGTGTCAATTATAAGTCGAGTAAACACCCGTTGTGACCAATAAACTTATATAAAAAGTCTTGTTAATACAATATAAGTAATTAATGAGACTATAATTAATACCTTCTTGCCACTATATTGACAGACTAACCTCTATGCTAGCTAATTTAAGCATAGTCGAGTATTTGAATTTACCTAAAGATTAACTCTAAAAACTATGCTTAATACAAAAATATTTTTATTTATTATCAGCCTTATCGTGCTGCTGCCCTTGGCAATTAGCGCGACATCGGTTGACCGTATTAGCGTTATAGACTTGGCAAAAAAACACCTTGAAGATAACATTATTCCACCCAGAGGCGGAAAGGTTGCCATAACTGTAGCCAATATTGACCCCAGAATAGTTATTAAACCCTGCCAGCAAGCATTAAGTGCAAATATACCTGAAAATCATGGTGGTAGGAATGTAAATGTTAAAATTTCTTGCGATGATTCAACACCGTGGGTAATGTATTTACCAGCGAAAATAGAAAATACTTTTGCGGTATTAGTGGCAAAAAACACCATTGAAAAAGGCACTGTATTAACCGAAAACACTATTGAACTGCAGTTTATTGCCTTAAATAAAATACGCGGTAAAAAACTGTCAGATAAAGCGGCAATACTTGGTAGCAAAGCAAAAAAAAGAATCGCTAAAGGGAAAGTAATTAGCCCTAAAAATGTGTGTTTAATATGTAAAGGTGATAGCGTAACGATTATTGCTAAATCGGATAGTTTTATGATTAAGACACGTGGCACTGCAATAAGTGATGGTAATCTACACCAACAAATACGAGTGAAAAACAGCCGTTCGGGTAAAATTATCACCCCTAAAGTTAGCGCTATGAATCAAGTGACTATTCACTTATAATTTTATTAGCTTTTAAATTTAAGTTTTTTTGATATTTGCCGATATAAAATTAAAATATAAATTTAAATAAAAACTTTCGCCGCAGGTTAATATTATGGCTATAAATATCAATAACTTGAATAATCAAACTCAAGTTAACCAAAATAAACAAGAGCATGTAAAACAGCAAGCAGCACAAACTGTCGCGACTAATATCGCAAAACAGCCAACGACAGACTCTGTTTCTATCACTCCGCAGGCAAAGCATTTAAGTGAACTACAAAAAAAAGCGAGTGAAGCACCAGTTATTGATCAGAAAAAAGTAGAAGCACTAAAAAAAGCTATTGTATCAGGTGATTATAAAATTGATCCCCAAAAGCTAGCGGCAAGCATTGCTCAATTTGAATTTGACTTGCTCTAACGCTATTAAGTTGATATCAATGAAACACTAGGTGATAATCTTACTATTATCACTTTCCTTTAAAGGCGCGTATTATGTCAGCATCACCTCAGTCATTAGCATTTCTAGCTAAACAACATACGCAGCTTCAAGCATTAAAAACAATCATTGCCGAAGAAAAAGTTATTCTACAGCATCACCAACCTGACTCTTTACTAAAAATTAGTGAGAAAAAAAATCAGCTGCTAATCAATATTCAACAGTTAGATAAAGAGATAAGCGTCAATCAAAAATTCGCTCAGGACAAAATAGCGGGACTTTTAAGCGAAGAGCTTGCTACTATTGAAAGCTTATTAATACAATGTCAACAACAAAACCAAGTGAACGGACAAATCATTGTGCAATCACAACTTGCCGTTGAACGAATGAAAACGACTTTATTAGAAAGTCATAATAAAACCGCCATTACTTACGACAATAAAGGTAAGAAAAGTGGCGGTTTATCAAGCATAGGATTGAAAGCCTAGCGAGTTCAGTCATCTAACATGACGATTAAAAATATTGAATGTCTTTAATTTCTTTGCGGTTTAAACTGGACTGATAAATGTCGTAGACATCTTTAAAGTCTAATTGTAGCTCCGTAGTGTAAGTATCCCCAACAGGATAACTTTTAACCACTTTAGCTCCACGGATCATCCCTTGCACAGAAGCTGCTAATTGTTGATTATTGATTATCATATCTGCCATGGTGGTTTTACTGCTAACTTGCTGACCGTTTATTTGTTCAGCTAACTCAGCATAGGCAGCAATTTTAGACGCTTTAATAGCCATAAGCATACGTTGAGTTTCGTGTTCAGAATTTTGTAAGCTGATCGGGGCATAACCAATACCGCGAATGATAGGGAAAGCATCCGGTTTAATCGCTTGCCACTGTATATGCTTATCATAGATGCTTGAACATGCACTAATTAACAATAACGTAATACTAATAAAAAGCACTTTAATCGCGTTATTCATCATCTTTTTCCTAGTAACATAAGTTGGATTAAGAGCGAAAGTGACATTAATCTTGTATCTCTACAGCGCGTTGATTTTCGAGTAACATCGCATTGCTGCGAATGATCATACCATCTTTCATTTTAACATTTTCACTGTACTTTTTTTCTTCGCCCAATACCCAAGAAGGAATAAACGATTGAGCTGTTGCAACAACTACATGTGATTGAATGCCAATCATACGTGCGTTAATTAAAATACCATTTTCCTGTTCCATCATGGTACCAGCCACAATATAGTCAATAATCTGACGTTCTGGCAACTCTTTCCAATCACGACTAAAAACATAGTCACCTGCTTTAGTGACTCGGATATGCCCGGTAGTTTTATAATCAATCACCACCAAACCATGCCGTTGCAGCTCATGAACAAAGTTTTCAGCCAGCTGATTACCTAACCAGTTTGTAGATTCTAAATCATTTAAATTAACAAAAGATGCCACCGCTACCGGTGTGTTAGCATTAACAAAGGCGCTGCTCTCTAACATTTGATAAGCCAAACCTTTAACGACATCATTGATGGCATGTTTAGGTAGGTTATAACTGTCAATCTCACCTTTGTCTACTTGAGTTAATTTATAAAAATCATCTTCTTGTGTTATTTCACAAGCAAGTAGCGTCGGTAAAAGTAATGGTATAAGCCACTTTTTCATGGTATTCCCCTTTAAAAAGTCAGCGCTGCAAAATTCAAAGACTCAAGCGCATTAACTGGCAACTTTATTTATCTGCCTAAAACAATGCACATATTAAGCCAAGTATAGAACATCTCGCCTAAGAGATTAAATAGGCATAATTCATGCATAATTCTAACGAGTTACCTAAGAATAGGATGATGTTCTTATTCACTAAGTTAAATATGTAGGCATAAGCTTACTTCAATGGATAAATTTTATGCGAATTCAACTATTATTATTGGGTTTATTGACAAGTTTAGTGCTTTTTGGCTTTACCGCCAACGCCCAATGGTATGAAGCGCAAGGTCATGCGAGCTTAGAGAAGTACTCCCTTAATCTAGCGAGGGCTAAAGCAACAGAAAATGCGTTAAAAAAAGCCCTTTTGGTAGCCGGTGCCAGTGTGTCGAGTGTGCAGCAAGTGGTTAATGGTTTACTTACTCAAGACCAGCTCAATATCAGAGCGAGTGGTAATGTTAACTCTATTGAGCTTATTGATGAATTCCATAGTAACAATACCATTACCGTGCGTATTCGTGCTGATATTTATCCTCAAGAAAAGCAATGTTTTTCCATTGACTTAAAAAAGTCAATCTTACTGACCAAAAGCCATTTAAGCCAACGAGAACAAGCTAGCATAGGTAACATTTATCCGATTAACCATAGTTTTATCAAAAAGCTAAATCAACATATGTTGATCAATAGCAACTTTTCTCACCCCAAATTACTACTTAACAGTAGTACAGCTTTTGCTCGCTTAAACCAAAGTTTACAAACACAAGAGATTAAACAACTAGCAATAACGTTAGCTAATAGTTCAGATAGTCAATATGTGCTTTTTAGTGAGATTGATGATATTTCCTTAACTCAGCAAAGAACCAATACTTGGCAAGTTTGGCAACAAGGTGCCTATCCGAGAAATTTTAATGTCACTCTTTATTTATACAATGGCTTAAATGGCGAACAAGTGTGGCAGCAAAGTTATCAAAACAGCGCCGTTTGGTCTTTTAACAAAAGAGCAATGGTTGATGTCCATAGCAGCGTATTTTGGCAAAGCGAATACGGCAATATGCTAATGTCTTTACTTGATAAAGCAGTCAAAGATTTAGATGAGCATATTATGTGTGAGCCAAGTGAAGGTAAGCTATTGCAAGTAACAGGAAATCAAGTAGTGATTAATTTAGGTCGCCACCACGGGGTTAAAATTGGTGATGAATTTTCATTAATTCACTTAAATAACTTTGTCAGTGATAGCGGTAAACTTTACGCGAGTCATAATGTTAGTGCATATAAAGTAAAGGTCACTAAACTCACGAAACAAAGCGCTACTGCGGTCACGTTAGATAATGAATTACTCGGCAACATCCAAATTAATGATCTTGCGGTAAGATTTTAAGCCTAATTAAAAACAAGTAGTTAACATATCAATGACAAGCGATTACAATTACTAAGTTGTCCCCTTAGTTTAATGGATAAAACAAGGACCTCCTAAGTCTTAGATACAGGTTCGATTCCTGTAGGGGACGCCATTTATTTTTAATACTCTACGATTGCGAATCAAATATATTGTCGCTAGTTAACTATCGGCAATGATGCAGTAAAGAAAAAACCTCTTCTATTCACAATGACTAGAAGAGGTTTGAGTTTCTATTGTTAAATAGCAATTGCCATAGATAACAACATTCTGTAATAAGACTAAGGGACTAATAACAGCTAAATATTTTTCATTATTTATTGTGCTTGTGCTATTTGCACTTCGATATCACCTGCGACTACAGTATTACTTAACATTGCTGAAACAGCCATAATGAGTACTGCAATAATAACCGTAGTCAACTTTAGTCCACGTGTGGATGACTTGTTCATTGTTAACCTTAAATTGAATAGAGTTGCTTAATTATTCTTAGTGCCATTATTTACTTCTGCGATCTACGAAAAAATAAATTATTGAGCAAGGATGCAACCTGTACAAAAAGTATACTATACAATTATGTAATACAAGTATTAATTCATTTACTGAACGATTAAATACAACGAATAAACCTAGTGTGACCACAATGAATAAGTTTATTCGGCTTTTTTATTAGCAAAAAACTGCGATTGATAGGCTTGTTGCTGTTCTGAAGTTGTTTTGTTCACTTTGATTGATGCGGTTAATACTTTATTACCGGTACTGGCAACGCCTAAACTGACATCTCCCCCCATTAACTGACAAATCTCTTTTACCATCGCCATATGAGTACTGTATTGTGAAATATCTTTACCAATATAATTGACAAATGGCGTTTTTAACTCAACCTGTTCATCATAATGACAAGTAAAAACAAACAGCATTAACACTGAGTCTAATTTATGATGATGAGCTTTTACAGTGAGTCTAATATTATCAATAGTAAATAGCTCATGAATGGTTTCGCATAAAGCAATCAAAAACTGTTGGACGCGAAGTTCATCACTACTAATAAAGTCAGGAACAGCGGGATCAACCAAAAGGGTAATCTCTTTATTGTCAGGCATAGGTTGCGCTTTCAACATCGCGTCGATACGATCTAAGAAACCATGAAAGTCGAATGGTTCAGCCTTAAAAATGAGCTTTCCTGATTTTATGTTCGATAATTCCATCACCGAATTTAGCAGTTGCCCCATATTTTTTTGTGCCAATTCAATATTTTTAATAATGACTTCTTGCTGATTAGCTTCGGTGTATCTTAGTTGCTCGGTAAAATGATTAATGGCTTGCAAGGGCATTTGCAACTCTTGATTCAAGGTATTTAAAAAGTTTGTTTTCACTGAACTATCTTGCTCAGATTGATCTTTAGCAATAATTAATTCTCTCGTTTTCCTAATCACTTGCGAACTTAATTCATTTGAATAAGCAGCCATCATCAGTATTAATAGCTGAAAAGTAAGTCCACCGAGTGTTGCTCCTATCAGTATTCCCCACGCTTGCCAGTTTTTTGTTTGCATCTGCCAAGGAGTTTTATCAACAAAGCTTATTCGCCAATGACGAGAATTTATATTTAACTCAACCTGCTCAGCCTGCCGATTACTATCATTTAATTGTTTTCCGAACAGGATATATGGCTCAATAGTGGTGATATCCTCAATAAACAAATCGATATCATCTAAAATGTGCTCTGATATATGCCTAAAGAAAGGCTCAAACTGCACCACAGCCACCACAAATCCTATTAGTTTTTTTCCTGTGTGGCTGTTACTTACTGAGTATGGTTCAGTGTGATTATCACTAGAATAAACAGATGAAATAAATAAGATCCCGGGGTTACTGTGGTTGTCTTGCAGTAAATTTAAAGGTGCACTGGCAATCACGTTTTCGTTAGCCATTACCTCAGCCATTGAAATAATACTATCCGTATTGGTCAGTACGTCGTAACCAACCACCACAGAATTACCAACATTTGGATAAACATATTGTACCGGCGCATAAATTTCTCGGTTTTTTGTCGCTGTAACGATACCTTTATTATTTCGCTGGGTAATGGTCGAATATTTTTTTTCGTATGCTAAACGTTGTTCATTAGTGATGATTGGCGCCCATTCAAGCGCCCTAATCGCTGAGTTTTTATGATAGATATGCTGCGTAAATAGATTAAACTCGGCAGCCGTGACATGATCGCTCGCGTTGAAGAATGCTGAGAGGCTTTGTAGTTCATTCTCAATGATCATTATTTCCTTTTTAATCGTGTGATTAACTTCAGCCTTCACTTCTTTAAATAAATCATCTCTATTATGTAATTGCACGTTTTGCGCGATGTTAAACAATAAACTAATCGCTATAAACGCTAACGAAGAGGCAAAAATAATAAATAATCGTTTTGAAAGCGTTAACTGCTGACGTCGCTGGGTCAGTAATAATAGCGGGGTAAAAAACACCGTCATCAGTACACTTGCCGACCAACTACTAAAAAAGGTATAGAGCAGGTTCCCCCCTAATATTTTATTATCAAGCATCGCAATAACAACACTGGCAATTGCACAGACTAAGGAAGTTAATGGACCAATTTTAAATAGGAACATATATAACGATTTTCTCGACTTCAACCAAGCTTGCTGATATACCTCGTGCGACGAAATCTGTTTAGCCCAATAACTTTGTAGCAAAACAGTTAATAGTGTAATGATCACCAACGCGAGGGGCACATCTAGCTGCAAATACCAAGATAAGAAGCTTGAAAAAGTGAGGATAACTAAGGTTGAGACCAGTAAAACATTAATGCCCCAATAAATAACAAGTGCAGTGGTTATTCCCGCTACCGGAGCAATAAAACTGATAAAAGAGTACGGAACAATAAATAATAAAGTACTGACAAGAACAATCAGATAAATAAGAGCAGCGAAGGTAAATTTACGAAGATTTTTAGACATTATTTATAACTAATCAATCAATTGAAGTATTTATCCTGAAATAATTCTATCACTAATTCTTACGGTCTCCCAAATATATGTGCTGCTCTATGCACCAGATATTCACGTTAACGAATTTTCACAATGAAAAAATATAATAAAAGATATAATTTAGTTTGCGCTCCCCTCGCTGGTAGGAGAAAATACTGCCAATTAATTTGAGTAAAAAACCTTTATAAAAAATATAAATATCTGGAGCCAATATGTCGTCGCGTAAAGAACTAGCCAATGCCATTCGTGTTTTAAGCATGGATGCCGTGCAAAAAGCAAAATCAGGCCACCCTGGAGCCCCTATGGGAATGGCGGATATCGCCGAAGTATTATGGCGTGACTTTTTAAAGCACAACCCTAGTGATCCAAATTGGGCTGATCGCGATCGATTTATTCTTTCTAATGGTCATGGCTCAATGCTGGTTTACTCTTTATTGCATTTATCTGGGTACGACTTATCTATTGATGACTTGAAAAATTTCCGTCAATTACACTCTAAAACGCCTGGTCATCCTGAATATGGTTATACTCCAGGTGTTGAAACAACGACTGGACCGCTAGGCGCAGGAATTTCCAATGCAGTTGGTATGGCAATTGCTGAAAAAACATTAGCAGCGCAATTTAACCGTGAAGATCACGATATTGTTGATCACTTTACTTATTGTTTCTTAGGTGACGGTTGTTTGATGGAAGGGATTTCTCATGAATCTTGTTCATTAGCCGGTACCCTTGGTTTAGGTAAACTTATCACTTTTTGGGATGATAACGGTATCTCTATCGATGGCCATGTTGAAGGTTGGTTTACTGATAATACTCCTGCTCGCTTTGAAGCTTATGGCTGGCATGTGATCAGTGTTGATGGACATGACTCGGCGGCAATATCTGCAGCAATCACTGAAGCAAAATCAGTGACCGATAAGCCAAGCATGATTTGTTGTAAAACAATTATCGGTTTTGGCTCTCCAAATAAATCAGGCACCCATAATTGTCATGGTGCACCATTAGGTGATGATGAAGTACAGGCAACACGCGACTTCCTAAACTGGGAACATGCACCATTTGAAGTGCCTGACAATGTTTATGCCCAATGGGATCAAAATGAAAAAGGCACCGCGACTCAAACAAGCTGGAATGAAAAGTTCTCAGCCTATCAAGCGGCCTTCCCTGAACTAGCAAGCGAATTTGAACGTCGTGTGATCAAAGGTGAATTACCACAAGACTTTGAAGAAAAAGCCAATGCGCTTATTCAACAATGTCATGAAGATGGTGAAAACATTGCTTCACGTAAAGCATCACAAAATGCGATTGAAGCATTCGGTAGCGTTTTACCTGAATTGTTAGGTGGTTCTGCCGATTTAGCGGGCTCTAACTTAACCTTATGGTCTGGCTCTAAAGGCATTGAAACCGACCCTGCTGGTAATTACATTTTCTACGGTGTCCGTGAATTTGGTATGAGCGGTATCATGAATGGTATTTCACTACACGGCGGCTTTATTAATTATGGCGCCACATTCATGATGTTTATGGAATATGCACGTAATGCTGTGCGTATGTCGGCACTGATGGGTATTCAAAATATATTCGTTTACACCCATGATTCAATTGGTCAAGGTGAAGATGGTCCAACCCATCAACCTATTGAACAGTTAACTAACTTACGAACTACGCCAAACTTAATCACCTGGCGCCCATGTGATGCAACTGAATCAGCAGTTTCCTGGAAAGCGGCAGTACAAAGCCAAAAAGCACCTTCAGCTTTAATATTCTCTCGCCAAGGTTTACCAGCAATGACGCGTAACCAAACGCAAGTAACAAATATTGAGAAAGGGGGTTATATCCTGCTTGATAGTGATGGTGCACCTGAGGTTATTTTAATTGCCACGGGCTCTGAAGTTGCTTTAGCGGTTGAATCAGCGAACGCATTAACAGCACAAGGTACAAAAGTTCGCGTTGTTTCAATGCCTTCAACCAATGTCTTTGATGCGCAATCAGCTGAATACAAAGAGTCGGTATTACCTACAACAGTTACCAAACGTGTTGCCATTGAAGCGGCCCATGTTGATTTTTGGGCTAAATATGTTGGTTTGAGCGGTGCTGTAGTTGGTATGACGACCTTTGGTGAATCGGCACCGGGCAATGTACTACTTGAGCACTTTGGCTTTACCGTTGATAACGTAGTTAGCACGGTTAACGCACTCTAAACTGTTCCTACTCTTTAGGTGGGCATTTTTTTGTCCACCTAAATCTTCCCATTACTCCGGAAATACCCGCCCCTATTTGCCTATGATAAATATTGCCATTAATGGCTTTGGCCGTATCGGCCGCAGCATTGTTAGATCGTTATATGAAAATGACAACAGCACTTTATTCAAGTTAGTTGCCATTAATGATCTCGCGCCTGCTGAAGGGATTGCCCACTTATTAAAATACGACAGTACTCATGGCCGGTTTCAATTTCCAGTCGTGTTAAAAGAAAATGATTTATTGATCAACCAAGATAAAATCGCGTTATCTCACCACAAAACTCTCGATGATCTCCCTTGGAAACAACATAACGTTGATATAGTGCTCGATTGTACCGGTATATTTGGTAGTAAATCAGATGGCTTAGCACATATTCGTCAAGGTGCTAAAAAAGTTTTATTTTCTCACCCTGCAAGCCATGACATTGATGCCACCATTATTTATGGGGTTAATCATCAATTGTTAACTAATGATAGTAGAATTGTCTCTAACGGCTCTTGTACTACCAACTGTATAGTACCGGTAATAAAAGTGCTTGATGATGCCTTTGGTATTGAAAGTGGCACTATTACTACCATTCACTCGTCAATGCATGATCAACAAGTTATCGATACCTATCACCCGGATTTGCGCCGTTCAAGGGCAGCGAGCCAGTCAATTATTCCTGTTGATACTAAACTTGCCGTGGGCATTGAAAGAATATTACCCAAATTTAAAGGGCGCTTTGAAGCGATTGCGGTACGAGTACCAACACTTAATGTTACCGCAATGGACTTAAGTATCACGGTTAATCAAGATGTAAGTATCAATGACATTAACCAAGCGATAAAAGTGATTCAGGCTAAAGCACTGACTGAAAATGGACTGCAAGGAGTGTTATCCTATACTGAAGAGCCACTTGTTTCTGCTGATTTTAATCATGATCCACATTCTTGCATCGTCGATGGTAATCAAACCCGAGTAAGTCATAAACGCTTAGTTAAAATGTTAGTGTGGTGTGATAATGAATGGGGGTTTGCCAATAGAATGTTAGATACCACAGAGAAAATGTTTACTATAAAAAGCTAGCGGTAGCGCTGCCCTATTAATCAGCATAGTAAGTAGTAGCGGATAGCGATATTTTCATATTCGATAATATCGCTCCTCTAAAACGGTTAAGTAAACATTGATTTAGTATCAGCACACATCGCGATAAATTCTTCCGTTTTCATAAACTCAACATCGGGTAAAATACCTTTTTTTACATAACTATTTATCAGCACTTCTTGGGTTGACTCATTTTTAAAAATACCATGATAAATAGCACCGGCTCTTATAAAGTCTAAATAATGAACTTCTTGAGGTAAAATAGTTAAATCATTCCAACTTTCAACTAATAGCGTTAACTCTTCTGAGAATTCCCAAGCGCGTGTAATCGTTCCGCCCACTTTTCCTGACAACTTAATTATTGCTTGTTGTAAAAAAGCTGGGTTAGCAAAAACATCCGGATGTTGTTCCGCTTCAGTTAAAATGGGTAGCACGCCAATATTATGAACTAACGCTGCTAATGTAACCGTATCTAAGGTTAACGGTGAGTGCTTATACTCTTTTAAATACATTCCCATTAGCGTTATAGCCACCGAGGCAACATCAATGGTTTTAAGCCATGATTTTTTCATATACATAGCAACCACGTCATTTTCGGAGACAAACACTTGCTCAAGTGCCATTGCCGTGGCAATACTTTTTATTTGTCTTAAACCAATACGCGTAACCGCTTGAGAAACCGTTTCAACTTTAACGCTTCTTCCCAATAAGGCACTGTTAGATACTTTAATCATCCCCAAGGAAAGTGCTGCGTCATGGGAGATCACATCACTCATATGAGATAAATTAACGTCTGGATCATCCGCAGATTGTCTTACTTTCAGGGCGACTTCCGGCAAAGTAGGCAACACTAAAGCATCTTGCTTAATTTTTTCCATTAAAATGGTATACAAGGCATTTTCAATCGCCATAAAATTCTCCTTTATTTTTATTGTTGAAAACACAATCAATACCCTAAAAATAGCA
>Ga0105355_10002263_pt1 | contig 17450 bp, 17 predicted proteins | sample GOMGulsemesocosm_2_FD_83508 | JGI IMG/M metagenome (GOLD analysis project Ga0105355, IMG submission 83508) | Methane-oxidizing microbial communities from mesocosms in the Gulf of Mexico - GOM9C Gulf of Mexico | ecosystem: Environmental > Aquatic > Marine > Cold seeps | place: Gulf of Mexico... | reverse complement strand
TTAAATGCCGCTTTGAAAAAGCGTAATAAGTTAATATTGAAGTCTTGAGGTTTGATACAGCAGTCAATCTGATCTTTATGTTTAGCCTGACTAAGGTCTAGCTCCTCCATTGCTATAGCTTGATTTAGTCTGGTGTTGTAAAAAACGCGCACAAATGGCAGTAATGGCTGTGTTTTATTTAAGCGACTAATTAGACCAAGTTTGCCACTAGTGAGTTTAACTAAAGTACCTATTGGGTATATACCAAGGCAGTTTACAAATTGTTCAACTAATGCATTATCATAACCATTGTCAGCCTCTTTCATTAGAATCTTAAAGGCTTTTATTGGATGCATGCCTGCTTTATAAACTCGCTCTGCGGTCATAGCATCATAACTATCAACAATGGCAATCATACGGCCATATTGAGTGATGTCTTGCTCATTTAGTTGCTTAGGATAGCCTTTACCATCAAGACGTTCATGATGTAGTTGAACTACCTCTTTGACAATGTCAGGAAGTTCGGGGCTCTCTTTTAACACTTCCATCCCTAAGTTTACATGGCCTTTCATCACTTCGTATTCTTCAGGAGTGAGCTTGCCTGGCTTGTGTAATATTTCTGGTGGCACTAATACTTTACCAATATCATGTAAAAAAGCACCGAGTGCTAGCTGCTCAATTACATCTCGCTCAAAGGCTAAGTGTTTAGCAAATATAGTCATTAAAATGGAAACATTGAGTGAGTGTTCAACTAAATATTCATCTTTAATTCTCAGGCGTGTCATACAAGCTAATGCATCTTGATTACGAAATATGGAGTCGACAATAGCATCGGTAGACTCTTTTACTTCTAAGACATTAATAGTTTTTTGTTCTGTGAGGGTATTTAGAATTTTATGCTGTAAACTTTTAGCATTGTCATAGAGTTTACTTGCCTTGGTCATTTCTTGATCTAAGGAAACGCTTCTACCTGACTTTTTAGCCTCTTCAGGTTCAATTTGTTCTTTAATATCAGGCAGGATCTTATCTATTTTCTCCGCTAATTTTTGCCTGCTGGGATCAACTGTTAAGTGCGTAATCCCGGCTTTAATTAGTTTTTGAATGCTCTCTTTAGAGCTAATATAACCCTCAGATTTTATACTGACAGTTTTTCCTTTCATGCGCACGGATAAAGCATACATCCCAGGTACTAACTGATTGATTGTTATTTTTTGTTCTGCTGGTTTGGGCATATTACTCATAAAGGATGCTCTTAAATAATGCTGAGAAAACTAAGCTATAAAAATCATAAGTAGGGTATCTAATAATCATAGACTAAGTAACTGACATGTCATCTATTTTTTAGCATTTATAGCTTTTGAACCTTATTAAAAAATAAAGCGTTAATGTAATAAGGGCAAACTTTCTTTTTATGACTCTATTCTTTAAAAGGTAGTCTCTATCGCCGCTTGTGCTACAGAAAGATCATTTTCAATTGTTGATCCTGAAACCCCAATCGCAGCAATCAATTCATCATTGCTATTGGTAATTGGCAGACCACCAGCAAAGGTAATTAAGCCGTTATTAGACTGCTCTATTTGATAAAGCGCGCCACCAGGTTGTGATTTTTCACCAAGTAAGTGGCTAGGCTTGGCAAATAAGGCCGCAGTTTTGGCTTTTTTCATGGCAATATCTATTGCACCAAGTAGTGACCCATCCATTCGCTTAAAGTTAATTAAATAGCCAGCACTATCAACAAGGGCTATGTTAACCATTATATTTAGATGTTCGGCCTTGCTGATTGCCTTATCAATAATTTTCTCGGTTTGTGCTAGTGCTAACTTTTTCATAGTGTGTGTCGTTGTTTAAAATATAATTTAGTATATTGTATTCATTTATATCAGGTGTTTATATAAGTGTTTAACTAGAGGTAGAAAATTTAAGGAGTGTAATGATAATTTGTCAAACCTCAAGGTTAACTATTCGGCAGTTTGAGTTAACGGATGTTAGTTTTATTGTTGAGTTGCTTAATGATGAACAATTCATAAAAAATATTGCTGATAAGCAAGTGAGAACTGCCAATGATGCTATTGAGTACTTGCAAAAAGGTCCTATGAGCACTTATAAGAAGTTTGGTTTTGGCCTCTGTATGCTTGAATTGAAAGAGTGCCATACTCCTATTGGTATGTGTGGTTTGCTTAAGCGAGATAACTTAGAGTATGCGGATTTAGGCTTTGCTTTACTGCCGCGATATTACCGACAAGGTTATGCTAAAGAGGCCTGCTTCGCAGTGCTAAATGAAGCGAGAGAAAAGTACAAGCTTGAGAGTATATCGGCGGTTACTGCACTAGATAATACAGGTTCAAATCATTTGTTAAAAAGTTTAGGTTTTAATTTTATAAAGACGATGGAATTTTATCAGCAAGAAAGTAATTATTACGAAATAAAGCTTAATTAGGCATTATTAACTGGTTATTTACTTAGCAGTCATTAGTAATTATCCCAAGAGCAATGATATTCGTGCAGCTTTGATAGATTTCACTAACTTAACGACTCATAAATACGCTAAAATAAGGGTAATTATTTTTTCCTTAAGCCCAATACCTTAATGACCTCTGCTAACAACTCAGACAATACCACATCGACAACGCCTGCCAACCCTAGCGTCACTTTTGACAAGCTTGGCCTTATTTCACCGCTGTTAGCTCGATTAACTGAGCTGGAATATAAGCAGCCAACACCTATTCAAGCACGAGCTATCCCAAGTGTACTAGCGGGGCGTGATTTGATTGCAGGGGCAAATACTGGCTCGGGGAAAACGGCTACTTTTGCACTGCCAATGTTGCAAGCCATTTTTAAAAATCAAACAGCTAAAAGCGCTAGTTCAAGTAAAGGTAACTATGTTTCAGGGCTGATTTTAGTACCTACTCGAGAGCTCGCAAAGCAAGTTGCAGACAATATTAAGTCTTATTCGGCACATTTTAACGGCGCGATTAAATCAGTTGCTGTATTTGGTGGAGTATCTATAAACACTCAAATGCTTACCTTACGCGGTGGCACTGATATTTTGGTGGCAACTCCTGGTCGATTACTCGATTTGATTTCAAGCAATGCCATTAAGCTCGATTTGGTTAATACCTTAGTGCTTGATGAAGCCGATAGAATGTTAAGTTTAGGCTTTACTGAAGAGCTATCTGCACTGTTAGCCCTAACGCCGAAGAAAAAACAAACCCTATTATTCTCAGCGACTTTTCCAGAACAAGTAAAAACGTTGACTGAAGAGTTATTAAATAACCCCATTGAAATACAAGTTCAAAGTAGTGACGCAAGCACTTTAGTACAGCGTGTTTTTACGGTTAACAAAGGCGATAAAACTGCTGTGGTAGCGCATTTAATTAAGCAAAACCAATGGCGACAAGCACTTATTTTTGTTAATGCAAAACATCATTGTGAGCACTTAGCTGAAAAGCTTGCTAAACGTGGCATTAGTGCCGCAGTATTTCATGGTGATAAAGGTCAAAGTGAGCGTAGCCGTGTGCTTGATGGTTTTAAAGCTGGCGATATTGAAGTATTGATTGCAACAGACATTGCGGCTCGCGGTCTAGATATTGAAAAACTACCGGTAGTTATTAACTTTAACTTACCAAGAAGCCCATCAGATTATATGCACCGAATTGGTCGAAGTGGTCGTGCAGGTGAAGTGGGTTTAGCAATTTCGCTGATTGACCATGAAGATTATCACCACTTTAAAGTGATTGAGAAAAAGAACAAAATCCGCCTTGAACGTGAACAAATTGAGGGTTTTGAAGTGGCGGAAATCGCCAAAGATTCAATTTTAGCCTTAGAGCTAGCTGAAAATAAACCCATGGCGAAACCTGAAGGTACAGGTAAGAAAAAACGTAAGAAGAAAGCCTCTGTCAATGCTGATATCTGGTCAGGATATTCTAAGCCAGAATAAATTACACAGGCCCGTTGTTGATATAACGCGGGCCAATATAATCCAATATAACCCAATGTGAGTGCTGTGGAACGCATGAACAACAAAACTCCTCTTGTTAACACCTCTAATAATAACTGTATAATTTTTATCATAAAAGAGTGTATTTTAACCGTTATTACAAAATTCTGCTTAACATTAAAAATTGTTACATAAATTAAACTCTCAATCGTGCTTAAAGCTAGCATTCTGCCTCACTTTATATTAAATTTGCTGGCCAAAATTTACTACAGTTAACAAGAGCGCCTTATGTTAGAAAATACTCTCCCACAACTCGAACAACTGATTGAAGACATCATTGAAAAAAATAACCAGCTAAAAAAACAAGTGACTGAGCTTGAACAGCAAAATTCATTGCTTATAGATGAAAATGAAACTTTGCAACTTGATGCCCTTGAAGGTGAAGAAAAGCAAAAACAAACAAGTGATGTATTAAGTAACTTATTAAGTAAACTGCAAAGTGTTGAAGAGGTTAATTAATGATTTGTGAAGACTCTAAAGGTATCAGCATTGAAATTATGGGCAAGCAACACCAGTTTACTTGCTCAGCTGAACAAGCAGAGGATTTAAATCAAGCCGCTATTAATCTTGCTGATATGTGTGTCGATATCAAGCACAAGGCCGGCAGTTGTAACAGCGAGCGTGCTTTATTGGTTGCCGCTATTAATTTGAGTTATTCGCTATTAATGGCGAATAATAAAATAGAGCACTATCAACATGGGCAAGATGCATTGATTTCTACCTTAAAGAGTGCTTTGTAAACACTTTCGCATTTTCCGTATTGCTGTTTCTATATAGAAACAGCAATACGAAATTTCATATTTTAGGAAAATCTTCTTTATGGCTGATGCCAGCATTGAATTTAAAGGCTCAAGCTTTACTCTGTCTGTTTTATATTTGAAAACTGCAAGTTTATCTAATATACGTGCAGATTTAGAAAAAAAAATAGCGCAAGCCCCTGATTTTTTTTACTTAGTACCCATTGTTGTCAATATTGAACAGCTTTCTGCTTCTGTTAACGACCCTGTTGATTATCAAGCAATAAAAACTTTAATTGAAGAATTTAAGTTTACCTTTGTCGGATTTACCGGCTCACTTGCTAAAGAGCAAAGACAAGTTATCCGCAATCTGGGTTTTTCGTTTGTGAATTCGGCGAAAACAAATAGCTCAGGAAAACAAGCCAATACAGAAATGCACATGGCTGCAAAAACTGAACAAGCAACGGTGAAAACTCAGCAGCCACTATATACGGACAAAATTCATCGGGGCCAAATTCGCTCTGGTCAGCAAGTGTACGCTAAAGGTCAAAACTTAGTTGTTATTGGCTCAGTATCAGCGGGAGCTGAGGTCATTGCTGATGGTAATATCCACATTTATGGCTCGTTGCGCGGTAGAGCCATTGCCGGGGCAAAAGGTCACCATCATGCGCAAATATATTGTCAAAACCTTGAAGCCGAACTGGTCTCAATTAATGGTAACTATTGGCTGAGTGAATCAATGGAACAGCATTGGAGTTCACCAGTATATATTCATTTGACTGACAATGAACTCATGTCGTCAAAACTCATTTAATTTTAAATTTATAAAGGATATTCGGTCTATGGCACGAATAATAGTTGTAACCTCAGGCAAGGGCGGTGTTGGTAAAACTACATCAAGTGCTGCTATTGGTCTTGGTTTAGCGTTAAAAGGCAACAAAGTTGTCTTAATTGATTTTGATATAGGTTTAAGAAACCTCGACTTGATTATGGGTTGTGAACGCCGCGTTGTTTATGACTTTGTTAATGTGATCAATGGTGAAGCAACATTAAACCAGGCATTGATAAAAGATAAACGTGTAAGTAGTTTGTCGATATTACCTGCTTCACAGACACGTGATAAAGATGCATTAAATAAAGAAAATGTCGGTAAAGTGCTTGAAGAGCTTGGTAAAAGCTATGACTTTATTGTTTGTGACTCTCCTGCTGGTATCGAAGCTGGTGCTATGATGGCACTTTATTATGCTGATGAAGCGATAGTAACCACCAACCCTGAAGTGTCATCTGTACGTGATTCAGACCGTATTTTAGGCATGTTGGCAAGCCGTTCGCGTAGAGCTGAGCTGGGCTTAGAGCCAATAAAGGAGCATTTGTTATTAACACGTTACTCTCCTAAACGCGTTGAAGAAGGTGAAATGCTAAGTGTTGAGGATGTTGTAGACATTCTATCTATTCCTTTGTTAGGCGTTATTCCTGAGTCGCAGGCTGTGCTTAAGGCATCTAATGCAGGTGAACCTGTTATTTTGGACACTATGAGTGATGCAGGACAAGCTTATCAAGATGTGATTGAGCGCTTGTTGGGTGAAACGCTAGATTTTAGGTTTTTAGTTGCTGAGAAAAAGGGCATATTTAGTCGTATGTTTGGAGGGTAATATGGCATTGCTAGATTATTTTTTACGTAAAAAAGAGAAGCCAGTTACTACCGCTTCTAAAGCTAAAGAACGTCTGCAAATTATTGTTGCTCATGAACGAAATAGCCGTAATAAACAGCCTGATTATTTACCGCAGCTCACTGAAGATATTCTTGTGGTTTTGCGTAAGTATATTCAAGTATCGGATGAAAGCTTTTCGATAAAACTTGATAATAAAGACGGTGACTTAAATGTGTTAGAGCTAAACATTGAATTGCATGATGAGCAAAACAAAGGTTAATTTCTTAATGCTTTGGTGTTGATTTAGTAGTAGGAGCAATAGCTAATTCACACCATTAGAGTTAGAGGCAGAATATCAAAGGCTGATACGTAATGTATCAGCCTTTTTTGTTTTTAAATTTGGATGTCAGTTACCCATAACGGGAATATGCTAGGGTCGGATAATGGCAGTGACTTTTAAAATATGTAGAGGAAAGTCATAGGTTAATGATATATTTATCCCTCTTTATGCGGCTTTGTATATGTGGACTATTATTCTAAACTAGCTTTGTGGAAAAATAATTTTAATAAAAATGTCTAACTATAAAGTTGGATTATAAAGTCTTTATTTGAGAGGTGAATAAGTGTCCCTTAGGTTATATGTTCCAGCTATTGTACTGGCCTTTGCCATGGTGTTTTTTATTTTTGATATTGTTAGTGACATTTTGAACAATGAAGATAGCTTCTCCCATATCATTGTTGAATTGTTAGTTTTTATTGCTATTTCACTGGTTTTATTTCGGGAGCTTCAGCATGTTAAATTGCTCAAAAAAGAAATTTGTATAGAGAAATCGAAATCAGCAAGGCTTGCTGGAGAGTTGTTGCAAGTGATGAGGCAGCAATTTTCTATATGGAACCTTACCGTATCAGAGTGTGAGGTTGCGTTATTGCTCATTAAAGGATTATCCATGAAAGAGATAGCAACAGCTCGACAGGTAAAAGAGAAGACAGTCAGAGGTCAAGCTACCGCAATATATGCTAAAGCAAATTGTGCAGGTAGACATGAATTAGCGGCATATTTTATTGAAGATTTAATGAGTGAGATACATAGCCAAGTAACATGAAAATGCAGGATTCAGCTGGAATTAAAAACGTATTTAGGCAAGGGTTTTATTAAATATAATGGCTGTTCAGGAGCAAATTTCCAGAGTAAGCATTAATAAAAAGAGGCGTCGTGCTCATGATTAGCTCAGGCAGCCTGAAACGAGCACCTTCAAATTATTTGGGTATTACTATGGGCATTTTTGAGCGTTACTTATCTGTTTGGGTTGGTTTAAGCATAATTCTTGGTGTAACGCTTGGTTTATGGCAACCAGATAGTTTTCAAATGATTGCAGAGCTAGAAATTGCTCACGTTAATATTGTTGTAGCTGTTTTTATTTGGGTAATGATATACCCAATGATGGTTCAAATTGATTTTTCATCAATAAAAGATGTCGGTAAGAACCCTAGAGGGCTTATATTAACCATAGTGATAAATTGGCTTGTTAAACCTTTTACTATGGCTGCCTTAGGTTGGTTGTTTTTTAATTTTTTATTTGCTGACTTGGTAGATCCCGAATCGGCTCAAGAATATATTGCGGGTATGATTTTACTGGGCGTAGCACCCTGTACAGCAATGGTATTTGTCTGGTCTCAATTAACTAAAGGCGATCCAAACTATACCTTAGTTCAAGTCTCGGTAAATGATTTGATTATGATATTTGCTTTTGCACCTATATCAGCATTTTTACTTGGTGTTAGTGATATTCAAGTTCCTTGGCAAACTTTACTCATTTCTGTTTTGTTATATGTATTACTGCCTTTAATTGCCGGTGTGATAACCAGAAGAACTTTAAACAATGGCAATAATCATGATATTAGTGATGAGAATGGTAATAAGTCATTAGAGCATTTGTTATCAAGCTTGAAACCTTGGTCAGTTATAGGTTTGTTAGCGACTGTGGTTTTATTGTTTGGTTTTCAAGCTAATACCATAATATCTGAACCTGAAACTATTGGCTTAATAGCCATTCCGCTTATGATTCAAACATATGGCATCTTCATTATTGCTTATTTAGCGGCAAAGTGCATGAAACTCCCCCCAAATATCGCTGCACCGGCTTGTTTAATTGGCACTTCTAACTTCTTTGAGTTGGCAGTAGCAGTGGCAATTTCATTGTTTGGGTTACACTCAGGCGCAGCTTTGGCGACAGTTGTCGGAGTACTTGTGGAAGTACCCGTTATGCTGTCTTTAGTTTACTTTATTAATCACACACAAAGCTGGTTTAGTAAAAGTACTAAATAATGCTGTTTTGACTGTTCTCTTTAATCTTCCTTGTCCTTTGGAAGGTACTTATAGCCGCTGATCATTGCTGAAACCAATGCAGTTTTTTCTCTTCTTTCAGCAATGATGACACCTAAAATGTGTAAAGGGATTAAGAAAATCAAACCGTAAAATGCATAAACATGAGCTGTAATAAATGGCTTTCTTATCGCTCGCATTTCTTTATAAGCCACTTCATCAACGTTTACTTTTGAATAAGGTTTTATTACCTCTAAACTTTGCTTATCGACAGCAATGCTCTGCACAAAGTATTTACCAAAAGGAGGATAATAAATATCAGTGCCGGCGATAACAAGACCTGAAATTAATTGCACAAACATAAGTGATAATAAAGCCAAAACCATTAACTTCCCAGCGGGGTTATGACCTTTATAAGCTGCTTTTTTATGTTGTTTAAACTCAGCTAACTCTTGGCCAAACCCTTTAGTAAAGGGTAATACTTTGCTCCAACGCTCATGTGCCTTACCGACAAAACCAAGGGTAACTCGGAAAAGTAAGTTTGTTGCAAATACATAGCCTACGATGACGTGTATGGTTTTTAATAGTACTTTTCCATCGGTACTAACACCAAATAACTTGCCATTTAATATGACTAAACCAATACAAATGAGTAATGTGATGGCAATTACATTTATCCAATGAAATAGCCGTATATTTCGACTCCAGACAAAAACCTGTTCTCTTTTGATATTCATATTAACCTCACTTGTTTGTCTTACATATAGTAGCAATGACAAGGCACTTAAATTACCAGCGGCATACTATTACTTTATTAGAAAATAAATGCATAAGTTAATTATCATGTTTTAATGATGTTAAGTCATTAGGCATATGCTTGTTTTGGCTATTAATATCACTATTTTTAACGATCGGGCATATGTCCGTTGTACTACATCTGATTGATAAAGCTGTTTTATTTTATTTTAACCAGCTAGATGTTCAGAAAATACTCATATTACCTGTTTTTACCTTGAACAATGTTTTACCGATCATTTTTAATAAAAATTCAGCACTGAATTTTAGTTTTATTGTTTTATTAGCTATAACTAAATAAACACAATTCAATGGTTTATTGTTTATGCCTTTATCATTTTTAAAACAAGTTGAAACTCCTGATCTCATCCCATGGAAGGTTTTAATTGTTGACGATGAAAAGGATATCCATACCGTCACCAAAATGGCTTTAAAACGCTTTACTCTTGATGGTCGCAACTTAACATTTTTCCACGCTTATTCTGCCAAAGAAGCTAAAGAGCTTTTAGCGAAAGAAGAAGATATTGCTTTAATATTTTTAGATGTGGTTATGGAAACTGATGATGCAGGGCTAATGTTAGCCAAGTGGCTTCGTGAAGAGTTAAATAATTTTTTTACCCGCATTGTTTTACGAACAGGTCAACCAGGGCAGGCTCCAGAAGAGCAGGTTATTGTAGATTATGATATAAACGATTATAAAGAAAAAACAGAGCTTAGCCGAACCAAGTTATTTACAACAGTATATACCGCTTTGCGCGCCTATCGTGACTTACAAAAAATAGAAGAAGCGCGTATCTATCAAGAAGTTTACCGATCTGGTTTAGAGCGAGTTATTGAAACCACTCAAAACGTATTAGAGAAAAAAACAGTACAACAGTTTTTTAGTGGATTATTGCAGCAAGTTATTTCGTTATTACGCATTGAACAAACAAGTGCTCTTATTCAAATAACCGGTGTTAGCGCTATATATTCTGAGAATGATTACAAAGTTATTGCACAAATAACCGATGATTCAGATGATGACACGATTGACCCAGAGATTTATCACTATTTAAATAAAGCGATAGAACAAAAAGGTAGTATTTTTGAAGATAATATTCTTGTGGGGTACTTCCCAAGTCAAACTGGAAAAGTCAGCTTGTTATTTTTAAAAGGCATTGAAACTTTAGATGAAATTAACCGAAATCTATTAGAGGTGTTCTCTGGTAATATCAGTTTGGCTTTCGATAACCTGCTTTTGAACAGAGAAATCATCGAGACTCAAGAAGACCTTATATATCGCTTAAGTGATGTAGTTGAGTCTCGCTCTAACGAAGCCGGAAACCATATTCGCCGAATGTCAGAAGTGTCCTATATCATAGCGAAAAAATTAAAGTTGCCTGAGGAAGAGTGCTTGTTACTTAAACAAGCAGCACCTATGCATGATATTGGTAAAGTTGCGACTCCTGATGCAATTTTATTGAAGCCTGGGCGACTAGATGATGTCGAAATGGGGGTTATGAAAGAGCATGCACATATTGGTTATACCATAATGAAAGGCTCGAACCGCCAAATTTTACAAACAGCTGCGGTTATATCACAGCAGCACCATGAGAAGTTTAACGGCGAGGGCTATCCACAGGGACTTAAAGGTGATGAAATTCATATCATGGCACGTATTGTGGCTGTTGCAGATGTTTTTGATGCTCTGACTCACAAGCGTTGTTATAAAGAGGCTTGGCCAATAGAAAAAGTGATCAGTGTCATGGAGGAGTCTTCAGGTAGCCATTTTGATCCCGCAGTCCTTAAAGCATTGATGGATAGTTTGGAGTGTGCACTTGCCATCAATAGTAAATATAAAGACTAGCTTGCTTTATTCATCGGTAATTCAACTTGATAAGTAAGGTGAACACTGTTTAATCTTTTATCAAGGAAAGGGCTTATATGATTGGAAACTTAATTAAGTAAGCTAAGCCTTTATCCAGTTGGCTTTTTACGGTTATTTTTCCGTTTAAAGAGCCTGTCACTAAATTATAAACTAAGTGTGTTCCCAGGCCACTACCACCCGTTCCTCGTTTCGTCGTATAAAAGGGGTCGAATAGTTTTTCTAATGCCTCATCATCAATACCTTTACCGTCATCACGGTAACGAATTACTATATTACTATTCTTCTCATAGGCTTCAATTAATATATTTCCTTTAGCTGATTCATCAAAGCCATGCTTAACCGAGTTTAAAATTAAGTTACTCAATATTTGAGAAATAGCCCCAGCATCAACATTGATTGACAGAGCTTCAGTACAAATCACTTCAAGCTTTATTGCAGTACGTTTCAGGGTGGGTTTTAATGATAATATAACCTCGTTTATGTAGCTATTAAGATTAATATTTCGCACTTCATTTGATGTTTGATCGACGGCCACTTGTTTGAAGCTGTTTACCAGTGCAGCACCTCGTTGAGTATTGGTTGATAAAATAGTTAATATTTCTGCTAAATCTTCAAAAAAATCGACTAACTTGTGTTCGGTTAAGGTATTAGCTTCCATTGCCGATTTAACTATTTTAAATTCTTCCTGCAAATGACTAACCCCTGTCACACAAATACCTAGTGGGGTATTAATCTCATGAGCAATACCTGCGACTAACCCGCCCAAAGATGCCATTTTTTCTTTTTGAATTAATTCAGTTTGTGCCGATTTGAGCCGACTAATCACTTGATTCAAATCAGCGTTAGTACTTTCCAATAGTCGGTGCTGTTTTGCCATTTTAACTTGTGACTCTGTTCTTTGAATAGTATTTACAACATCCTCAATGGCAATGGCAATATGTTTAGCGACAAAGTTAAGTAAGGTTAAATCTTCCTCCGAATAAATAACATCTTCTTCATAACTTTGGATAACAATAAGACCATGGATAACGTTGGCCGAAATCATGGGGGAGCCCATCCAGGATGTAAAGTCAGTTGAACCAACAACACCTTCAATATCACCTTTAGCAATGAGTTGACTTATTTTTTTCATATCGAGTAACTGAGCTTTACGTGTCTTAATTACGTATGAACTTAAACCTTTGCCCAAGGGGATTCTAGAATCAGAATCGAATACATCTTTTTCATCAATAGAGTAAGATATTTTTAAACACTGGTTTTCTTCATCATAGATAGCAATAATAAAGTTTTGTGCATATATAAGCGTCTTTACTATTTTATGGATCTCTTGAAAAAAAGGCGCTAAATCAGTACTTTCATGGTGTATAGAAGCTATTTTAAATAAAGCATGTTGAAGCTTTTCGGACCGCTCTTGATCGTTCAGTTGCGACTCTAGTTGTAGGATATATTCTTGCATATCGACTTCAGACATTTTACCCATTGACTGTGATGATTTTATAGACAAAAGATACCTCGAATTTCACTTAACTGTATTTGGGCTTATGGTTGCTATTAATATTTACTGCCAATCATCCTAAGCATAGTAAAACTTTACAAAGATGGCAGACTAAGCTGTTATTTAGCTAATTTCATTCCAAAATATACTGTCACTTTTTTCTAATATTTCCTTAGTGTGTTTGATTATAAAAAGCACAATACCTTGCACTAGTGAGAATTGATTATGCTCAGATTAACTCTTCAGCGGTGACTTTTATGATGAAATATTTTATTCTTTGGCTGTTGAGAGGTAGGGGACAGGTTTTTATGACAGTGACAATAAATGTAGCAGAGCAACAGTTTTATCTTGGCATAATGTCTGGAACTAGTGTTGATGGTATAGACATAGCGCTAATAAATATAAATGATGGAGCAGTGGCAGCTCAAATTGAATTTGTTTTTGGCGAAGAGTTTGACTTCGAGCAAGATCTCCGCACGAAAATTTTAACCTTGTGCCAAACACAAATGACCTCATTACAAGCATTAGGTGAACTGACCACTCAGTTGAGTTTAGCCTATGCTGATGCGGTCAATTTGTTTATTAAAAAGCATCAACTGAATGCAAGTCAGATTGTTGCTATCGGTTGTCATGGTCAAACGGTATTTCATCAACCAACAGGCCAATATCCATTTTCAATGCAATTAGTTAATGCTAGTGTGATCGCAAGTAATACTGGCATTACCACAGTTACTGATTTCAGGTCGATGGATATTGCTTTAGCAGGTCAGGGCGCTCCTTTAGTACCAATTTTCCATCAGGAATTATTACCAATTAAAGACGATAATGCGCAAGTTTTTTTAAATCTTGGTGGAATTGCCAATATTTCAATTGTGAACCCTAAACCTTTAACTGGTTTTGATACCGGGCCTGGCAATGTTTTATTAGATATTTGGATAGCTAAAGTAAAGGGCTGTCAGTATGATAAAAATGGTGCCTTTGCCGCTACGGGTCAATGTCATATTGATTTATTAGCATGTTTATTAAAGGAGAGTTACTTTACATTGCCGCCACCTAAAAGTAGTGGCAGAGAGCTTTTTAATCTAGCTTGGCTAGAGGATAAGCTTAGTAAATTTGAATCTGTGATTAGTGATGCTGATATTATGGCAACACTCATTCAGCTAACTTGTAGGCCTATTGTTGATGCCATTGAGCATTTTACTCCTGGCCAGTTATTAGTGTGTGGCGGAGGAGCTAAAAATCAGAGCCTTATGCTGGCTTTACAACAAGCACTACCGCAATGGCAGGTTTGTAGTACTGATGACGTTGGAATTAGTGGTGACTTTATGGAAGCAATGGCATTTGCTTGGTTGGCATATCGCACGATAAATAACTTGCCAGGTAATGATCCGCAGGTAACAGGAGCTGTTCGAAGTGAAATTTGTGGCTCTGTGACCCGAGTGTTAACTTCTCAATAAAGGCGTGTTCCTGTCTGTCAGTACAATCACCGCTACAATCTGCGGATTGAAGGCGAATTTTAAAAAGCTTTAAGGGTAGAGTAGGTATTGTTTACGCTGTAGTAAAAATGCATTTAAGTCACTTTGCCAGCTGTTACGAATTTCTACACTGCTTTCCCCTGAAATAAGTTGCCTGCGCAGTTGATCACTGCCAGCAAGTTTGTCGAAAAAGGCAGGAAAAGTAAAAAATTCTGCTTTATTTTTAACAAATAACCTATGCCAGTTGACTAAGTGGTCTAGGTTAACGCCACGAATTGAAGATTGTCTTAAATCAACACCTTTGGCTAGCTTTCCTTTTAACTTAGGCTCCATAGAAGCCCCCTTTATAGAGCGCGGTGTAAAGTTAAAATCACCTAAACTAAATTTATCATAGCCAATTACTTGAAAAGGAAAATCAGTGCCTCGACCTATACTAACCGGTGTACCTTCAAAAAAGGTTAATGAGGCGTATAAGGAAATGGCTATATCATTTGGCAGGTTAGGGCTCGGTTTTATAGGTAAGGAGTAACTCATATGGCGGTCATAGTTTCTAACAGGAATTACGGTTAAGTCGGCTTTTATTGAGCTCTTTAACCAGCCTTCACCATTAATCATTTGTGCTAGTTCACCTACTGTCATGCCATGCATAAGAGGAATTTGATGCATGCCGACAAAAGATTGAAAATCCAGATCCAGTACAGGGCCGTCTACAGTAAAGCCATTAGGGTTTGGTCGATCAAATATAATGAATTCTTTGTCATTTTCTGCTGCAACCTCCATCATATAGTGCATTGAGCTGATGTAGGTGTAATAACGTAATCCAACATCTTGAATATCGAAAATTAATGTATCAACATCGTTAAGTTGATCAACAGAAGGTTTTTTATTTTTCCCATAGATTGATACTATTGAAATACCTGTTTTTTCATCTACGCTTGAATTAACCTTAGCTCCAGCATCATAATTCCCTCTAAACCCGTGCTCTGGAGCAAAAATCTTCTTAATGTTAAGACCTTGTGTTAACAAAAAGTCAACTAAGTGCTGATCATTAACCATAGAGGTTTGATTAACAATAAGCCCAAGTCGTTTGTCCTTTAATTGCTCTAGATATAAATGCGACTGCTGCGCACCCATAACTAATTCAGTAGCTAGCTCTGAATCCAGCTTTGTATTCTCTGGCGTTATGTTTTGGCTTTTATGCGCACAACCAGCTAAAGAAAGTAGGGAGCACAAAAATAAAGTTTTGAAGAAAGTCATGCTAATTTCCAATACAGTAAGTTTAACTAATCGCTTGACGTAAAAAGCCATCGCTACTATTTAATAACTGCTTGGCAGCTTTGACATCTTTACCGGTTAATATCATTAAAATAGCAAGTTTTGCATTATAGTTTGCTTGCTCTAGTGCACTCTTAGCAACTTGGTGGTTACAGCTTGTTGCTTGCATGACAATTTTACTCGCACGGGCATAGAGCTTTTCATTACTGGCATGCACATCAACCATCAAGTTTTGATAAATTTTGCCTGAGTGGATCATACTAGCTGTAGATAACATATTTAAAATGAGTTTTTGTGCCGTACCTGATTTCATTCGGGTAGAGCCTGTTAACGCTTCAGGACCAACAACGGCACAAAGGGCAACATCAGCTATTTGTGAAATGATAGCGCCTGGATTACAGGTTACACTTACTGTTGTACAGCCTAGTTCATTTGCGTAGTTTAGACCGCCAATAACATAAGGTGTGCGACCACCAGCAGCAATACCAACCACAACATCATCAGCTGTTAAATTAGCTTTTTTAAGATCTGAAATACCAAACCCTTCATTATCTTCAGCACCCTCTACGGCTTTATAAATAGCACCTTCTCCACCAGCAATAAGCCCAACAACAACGTTATCAGACACAGAAAAAGTTGGAGGACATTCAACCGCATCTAAAATACCGAGGCGACCGCTGGTACCAGCGCCCATATAAATAAGCCTACCACCTTTCTTAAAAGCTAAAACAATGGCATTAACAGCTTGGCTGATTTCTGGAATTATTGCTTCAACCGCGTGGGCAACTTTTTTATCTTCATTATTGATTTTTGTAAGTACACCTTGTGTATCTAACACATCAATGTCTAAAGTATCAGGGTTGCGCCCTTCAGAAACCATCGTTTCTAATTGCGCTAATAATTTGGCTTCTTTTTCTAATTTATTGGCTGTATCTATTGTCATTTTCTTACTCTTACCGATATTTTATAAGGTTGTATATAGGGCAATAAAACTTATTAGTAATGTTGTTTGTTATGCTAGATTCATTTCTCGAAACTTTAGCCTAAGAGAGTGATTCACAGGAGTTATTGTTCACATTGAATGTTAAAGCTTGATAACCATATGAGTGGAGAAAAAATCAGGTCAAGTTGTGCTTTTACAAGCTGGTGATCATGTTTTGAAGAGAACCATAATACGGTCCCTTTATGTTTGTCTATTTCAATTACCTTTGCAGTATTTAACTGACCCCACTTTTTGTGGTCAATTACTTCATTGCCAGCGACTTCAAATTGATAAACTTCAATTTTTTTACTCGCTTGTCGACGCAAGGTAAAGCGCTTCTTTCCTTGTAGCAAGTTGAGCCTAATTTGGCTGCCTAAGGTATCTAGGTCATATAATGGCTGATTTTGATGTTTGTTTTCTTTCTTATCCGGATAATGATAAACCTTATTATCTAAGGTCACCGTTGAGGAAAAACCGTGGTCAGACATTATTGCTGTCATTTCTCTTGCTCTAAAACCGATAACTTTTTGTGAAAAGCTAGGTGTTATGAAATGTTGGTTCTGAGGTGAGTATTGCGTAGTAGCTGTCTGTTGATAAGTTGAATTAAGCCAAAGAAAATTTACTTTGCCAAATGAGGTGACTGTTGCCCTGGCTGAAGATGCATCGCTATGCCATTCTATCGTTCTTTGTAATTTTCCAACATTGTTGCCGAGTAAATGAATGTCATATTCAAATGTTTTATTACATTGATGAAGGGCATTAAATTCATGGAGGCTTAATTCTTGATCTGATTGGTCAAGTTCATTAGCGTGTAACGTAGGCATGAACGCAAACAAGCAATAGTTTAAGACTACTAAAATACTTAACGCTTGT
>Ga0105355_10002259_pt1 | contig 17467 bp, 15 predicted proteins | sample GOMGulsemesocosm_2_FD_83508 | JGI IMG/M metagenome (GOLD analysis project Ga0105355, IMG submission 83508) | Methane-oxidizing microbial communities from mesocosms in the Gulf of Mexico - GOM9C Gulf of Mexico | ecosystem: Environmental > Aquatic > Marine > Cold seeps | place: Gulf of Mexico... | reverse complement strand
TGCCCTCAAGCTGGGTTTTCTGCCGAGTGTCACCTTGCTACAAGGGGTGCCTGTATCCCCGCTGGAAGCCGGCTTACATGCCATGAACTTGCTGGAAAGAGACCTGCTCCCCGAGGGGCTTCAGGCGGCCATGGCTTCACTTGAAGAAAGTTCACCTGGCGAGAACCCCCTTGTCCATAACCTTTCTGTACAGAGCCTGGGCCGGCGACTTCTGCCCATGCGTATTGAGCCCAACAGCTTTTCCTTTCCGACTATGGCGGGGGGCTTACCGGTCAAGGCAGGAGATGTTGAGATAGGCAAGGCAATCGCTCATCACGGGTTATTTTCCCTGGCTCTTATCAATCTTGATGTATGGCGTAATGCGCTTGCGACTGGCACACCTTTGCACTGTGCAGGGCAGGCAGTTTTGATTACCTGGCCGAGTTGGCTCGCCCAGGAGAGCCGTGGACGGGGCGGCCCCGTGGCAAAGTCGAGTTGATGGCAATGGGCAGTTCAATCGCTGTGGGCACTATATTCGTCACTTCATTCGACATTCCGCAAATGCTGCTGATATGGGCGGGGGTGGTTTTCGCATCAGTATTAAGGACCTTTACCGGCTTTGGTTTTGCCCTGGCCGTGGTGCCCGTATTTGCTGTTTTTCTGCCGCCTACCGAGGTGGCGGTGTTAGCGGCCTCATTGTCATTGGTGCTTAGCTTTGTTTCGCTGCGTATCTGGTGGGGCGTATTTAGCGTTGTTGAAATTCTGCCGCTCATCTTGCTGGCAGGGGTGGGTACCGCGCTCGGTACTTTCTTGCTGGTTGGAATGTCCGGAGCAAGCTTCCAGTTATGGGCGGGCATTGCGGTGCTGCTGGCGTGTTTCGGGGTTACCTTGTCGCGGCCGGCGAATCCTGTTGATAGTCCGGCTCTCAAGGGTGGCGCTGGTCTGCTTGCCGGCCTGATGAACGGTGCTCTGGCGGTACCGGGGCCACCCATGATCGTCTATGCATTACTGACGCAGTTTGATCCGGCGCGTAGCCGAGCGCTGCTGATGCTATTCATCACCACGTCGTCCTTGCTGGCGCTGGTTTCCTACGCCGTCGCCGACCTGTTTGTCGCGGCTACGCCCTGGTACGTCGCCTTGGCCCTGCCGGCACTTTTTGTCGGCGACCGCCTGGGCAATGCCTTGTTTGTGAAGTACTCGGGCGAGTTCTATCGGCGGGTGTCCGTACTGGTGCTGTTCTTTATGGGCATCGTGGTGATCGTAAGGGCGCTGTGAAAGAGGCTTATTAATTTCAAATGTTTTTCAATTTAAAGAAGTTTTTATTTTCAGAACCAATAGGTAGCACTATGAATAATCTGACAGTCAGTTCTGGGGTATCCAGCTCTGTTACATCGACAACCCGTGAGCCCCTGGCGGGTCACCGAAGCCTCCTGACCTTACTCATGCTGGCCTACACTCTGTCGATATGCGACCGGATGATCCTCTCCATTTTGTTTCCGGATATAAAAGTTGAGTTTGGTTTAAGTGATACCCAGTTGGGTTTGTTGGGGGGAATTTCATTCGCCCTGTTTTACGCCACTATGGGGCTGCCTATTGCACGGCTATCGGATCAATACAGTCGCAAGCGCATCATTATTGCAAGTCTTGTCATCTTCTCAATTATGACGGCGCTTAGCGGCATGGCCGCCGGTTTTATAAGCCTGTTGCTGTTTCGAATTGGGGTGGGCATTGGTGAGGCCGGTGTGAACCCCGCCAGTCACTCGCTGATTGCTGACTACTTTCCGCCCAAGCGTCGCGGGTTTGCCATGGCAACACTGATGTTGGGTGGAAGTCTCGGCATGATCTTGGGTTTTGTTGGCGGTGGTATTGTTGCCGAACACTATGGTTGGCGTGTGGCAATGATAGCGGTGGGTGTGCCGGGTCTGTTGTTGGCCCTGCTTATGGCAAAATTGCTAAAAGAGCCAGGCAGGGGCACCTTTGAAACACAAGCGCCTACGTCGCCACCGCCCATATTCACCACCGCCGTTACCATGTGGCAAAATCCCGCCATGCGTCATCTGATCGCAGGCTCGGTGGCAGCGGGGCTGATGTCTTACGGTTTAACCCAGTGGCTACCGACTTTCTTTATGCGGACACACGATCTCAGTCAATCTCAGACCGGCATGTTGATTGCGGGTGTGTTTGGTATATCGGGGGCGATTGGTGCACTGGTGGCGGGTAAGCTATTTGATCGACTTGCCGTTCGTGGTTTTCAGTACGGCATGTGGATGCTGGCAATCGTTCCCTTTTTTACCATGCCGTTTTTTATCATGGGCCTGCTGGTTGATGACCTCACCATGGCCATCGTGCTGTTCATCATTCCGGGTTTTGCCGCCAACTATGCTCTTGGGCCAACCTTGGCGATGGTGCAAACCTTGTCGCCAGTGAATATGCGCGGCGTATCTTCAGCCATCAAAATGCTGTGTCTTAATCTCTTCGGTATGGGATTAGGCCCATTGCTGGTGGGTGTGCTCAGTGATTTTCTAAGCCCTCGCTATGGCGAAGATGCTCTGAGTGTGGCGCTGGCCTATTTTACTCTGGTCGGTCTTTGGGGGGCGCTGCATTTCTGGCTGTGCGGCCGGGCTCTGGCAAAACAGAAAATCCAAAACGCATGAAGCTGCTCTGGTGAAGCCCATGCTCTCAAGTGCTGCGCTAAAAGGCGTGGCAGAGCTCACGGCGCAGTATGGCTACTGCGCTGACGACATGGCATCACGTGCTGATATGGATTCAGCGGCGCTTTTTAGAACAGATCTCATGGTTTCTACTCGCAGTTTTAATAACCTGCTTGAAGAGGCCGCAGCGGTCTGTGATGAACGTTTTTTTGGCGTTAAGCTTGCGCGGATGCAAGGCGTAGAAAGCCTGCCCCCTCTCTTGCAGTGCGCCACCAAAATCAAAGCACACGCCGTTAGCGAGGTCGTCAACTACCTCTCCAACACTCTTGAGCTATCTTCCCAGCAGTTGTCATCAAGTGTCGTCAAGGACGATCATGGCATCACGCTTTGCTTTGAGGTACGAAGGGTCAGCACGGAAGGAAAAGTACTGCATCACAGCTTGATTCAAGCGACTGAACATTTAATGTACCACTGTGGTTATATTCTGCAGCAGGTGCTGGGAAATGATTGGCGTCCCAGTCACACCCAGTTTCGTCATGCCGACCCAGGTAAACGATCAGCGCTGGAAAAGGTCTTTGGTGCTCATTTGTATTTTAATCAAGACGTCAATGCCATTCGCTTGAGTAATAAGGAGTACGATAAGCCATTAATTGTCGCCTTGAATACAGGGGATACCGAAGACCATGGCGCTGATGATAAGAGTGTAAATAGCGAGCTAAGCAACACTTTTATCATGAAAGTAAATCGAATCATTGTGCGGTTGATCAATACCAACCTGTGCACCCTGGACAGGGTTGCCGATGATTTAGCTATAAAGCGACGAACACTGCAATATCGTTTAAATAAAAACAGTACCAGCTATCGAACACTTTACGATGCATCACGGTTCGAGTTGGCCAGACAATATCTGTTGCAGTCAGAGCTAAGCGTTATTGAGATTGCTGAGCGCCTTAATTTTTCTGACTCCCCAACCTTTTGCCATTTCTTCAAAAGCAGGACAGGTTACCCTCCAAAAAAATACGTAGAAAAAGTAAACAGCCTGCTGTAAAGCATCATAAATAGCTCGCAGATAATTTCTGGCTATTTAAGTGCGTGAAATATTTTCTATTTATTGATTAGTTGGCATCGCTTCAGTAAGCGGGCTTCATCAAAGCCATCTCTCCTGTGAAGGGTCGAGCGATTATCCCAGGCGATGACATCACCCACTCGCCACTGGTGCGTAATGACATGTTCATCATCGACGGCGAAAGTCCAGAGTTCATCCAGTAGTGCTTCACTGTCTTCTAGGGGCAGGCCATCGACATAGGCCCATGCCCTGCGACCAAGATAGAGGGCCTTTTTTCCTGTTTCGGGGTGGATGTAGACGATCGGGTGCAGCTTTCCTGGGGTTTCTCTGAGGTCATCCGCTGCGAACTCTTCAAAACCGTAGCGCAGCTCACCATCACTGGTATGGGTGGCATCGTGTTTTATTGATAAGTTTTCTATGCGGCTCTTTAAATCTTCAGGTAGAGAGTTGTAGGCGGCGTATTGATCGGCGAACTGAGTGTCACCGCCTTTGGACGGTATGATTTCACCATACAGAACCATACCAACGCCCTGTATTTCTTGGGAGGTCATATCGGCGTGCCATACGGCCTCTCCATCACCCAAGCCGCCTATGGGTTGGCCATCTTTTTTAATATTGGAAATGTTAAGTATATAAATACTGCCTCTGCCCTGAAGTTTGAACTCCTCTTCTGTCAGGCCCATCTTGTCAAAGTACGGAATCGTATCCAGCTTTCCAAACATGGCACTAAATGCCTGCAGCTGATCATCGCTTAACGTTTGATCACGAAAACGTAACACCCCGTATTTTAACCACAGCTGATAGATTTCCTTAAACGCTTCGTTGTCTAGTGTAGCGAGATCACAGTCACTTATGTCTGCCCCAAAAGATGGACTAATGGTTTGTACCTGCATGTCAATTTCCCCATGTGATGAGCTTCAATAGCCAGATTCTAACGATGACCAGAGTTTTCCATTGGGAATATGCGCAACATGATTGATTCTTTTCGAAAAATACAGAGTTTTCTAGAAGAGTTCTGGTACTGGTGTGGATTGCAAGATCAATACTGTGCAGGAAGAGGAGTCATAGCGAAAAAAGTCTCCTTGCCGTTATCAAGGGCTATTTACATTGAAAACTGACCAAAAAAACGCCTCATTAGAGGAGTTTTAATGTCAAACTTATAAGAGGCCTGTTAGAGGTGCCGGCAGAATCTAGGCATCAGGTACAAATATTGCCTTGGTTTCCAGAAATTCCTCGAAGCCAAGCTCGCCCCACTCACGACCATTGCCAGACTGCTTGTAGCCGCCAACAGGTGCGCCAAAGTCCAGGCTCGATCCGTTAATGTGAACATTACCTGTTCGAATCTGCCGGGCCACGTCGATCGCGTGATCGACGCTACCGGACTGAACATAGCCAGACAGACCGTAAGGCGAATCATTGGCGATTTCAATCGCTTCAGCCTCAGTTTCATAGGGAAGAATTGCAAGAACGGGTCCAAAAATTTCTTCTCTTGCGACAGCCATATCGTTATTTACATCGCCGAAAACTGTCGGCTTTACAAAGTAACCGACATCCAGTCCATCAGGTCGACCAGTACCACCAGCAACCAGTGTTGCGCCTTCGTCGATACCCTTCTGAATCATACCCTGAATCTTTTCGAACTGAACTTTACTGACAACAGGACCAATGACAGTACCTTCAGTGAAGGGGTTACCTGGTTTCACCTTTGCCGCGGCCACTTTAGCAATTTGGAGGGCTTCGTCGTGTTTAGCCTTAGGCACAAGCATACGAGTTGGCGCGTTACAGGATTGACCTGAGTTGGTCATGACCTGATCAACACCAGCGGCAACAGCTGTCTGGAGGTCCGCATCTTCAAGCACTATGTTGGCAGACTTGCCACCGAGTTCCTGGGCCACACGTTTAACGGTGTCAGCGGAAGATTTTGCTACAAGAATGCCTGCGCGAGTAGAGCCAGTGAAGGACATCATGTGAATGTCTTCGTGTGCAGACATGGCTTCACCGACATCAGCACCGTCACCGTTAACCAGGTTGAATACACCTTTAGGGACACCTGCGGCATCAAGAATTTCTGCAAGCAATATCGCGTTAATCGGTGCGACTTCACTAGGCTTTAATACCATGGTGCAACCCGCAGCCAAGGCCGGCGCCACCTTGCATGCAATCTGGTTCATCGGCCAGTTCCATGGTGTAATCAGGCCGCAGACACCTATAGGCTCTTTGTGCAGAAGATATGTTCCCTTTTGCTCTTCCCAGGCATAGGTTTTCAGAATTTCGAGGGCCGTTGTGAAGTGCGCCTGACCTAGTGCGGCCTGACCCATTTTGGACAGCCAGATTGGCGCGCCCATTTCAGTAGAAATTGCCGCTGCTATTTCACCGTAACGCTTGGTGTATTCGCCGAGAATGGCACCCAGCATCTCCACACGCTCCTGAACGGTCGTCTTTGAAAAACTTGAAAATGCGGTTTTCGCCGCAGCAACCGCTTTATTGACATCGGCGGCACTGCCCATGCTGATGGTCGCAAATGGCTCTTCGGTGGTGGGATTAATCACATCGAGTGTAGATGGAGTTATTGGATCGACCCATTGGCCATCAATATAAAACTTTAGATGCTCTAGCATGGTGCCTCTCTTCTGTTTTTTATAGTTTCTGGTTAGACACAATACTCCGGCGTGATGAATATAAAGGAATCACCTTCGGCCAGTATTCTTCTTGCTCTTTCCTTACCCTGAAGAGCCCACTCGTTAATGGCTTGGGTTAGTCTGTTCGTGGGAAATCCAGGGCGCTTTCGAAAAATCGATGGCGGACGACGACATGTGTTGTCTTGCTGCTCGTGGCCATCGGCCTTGTCTAAATCAACCACTTTATCAGCCTCGAGCAGCCGGATAGCATTCGGACTATTCACTGAGGTGATTGCCTTATTGAACGGCCGTTGATTTTAGCTCTAGGTGCATATGCCTATAAATACAATTAAAGGCCACGGGTTGAGGTGTGGCCGAAAATGATTCCAACGATTCATCAGGGGTTACTATAATCATCTGAAAGTGATTTTGGCGTCAGTCATGAACGCTGGCAAAGGGCATTTTCTGTGGGTTTTATAAAAGGCATGGAACGCTTGTAGAGCACCTGCTGACAGAGCAGGGCAGGCACGAAACAGCGGGCTGTCGATTATAAAAACGAAAGATACCAATCACTTTATCAGCCTAGAACAGCCGGCGACGATTCGGGCTATTCAATGAGCTGCTTGGCTCTAGCGATAATATATGGGAGCGACCATGGATAATCATATCCGCAGTGCGGAGGGCGATGTTGCTGCATCGACAGCCAGTCCACCCCTGGCGGGTCACCGTACCACCCTGACCCTACTGGTACTGGCTTATACCCTTTCGATGTGCGATCGGATGATTCTATCGATCCTGTTCCCGGATATAAAAGCAGAGTTTGGTTTAAGCGATACCCAGTTGGGCTTACTCGGCGGGCTTTCCTTCGCCCTGTTTTACGCCACCATGGGCCTGCCAATTGCACGCCTAGCTGACAAATACAGCCGCAAACGCATCATTATCGTCAGTCTTGTTATTTTCTCTGTGATGACCGCTGTTAGCGGCTTAGCCGCTGGTTTTATCAGCCTTCTGTTGTTACGCATTGGCGTGGGCGTTGGTGAGGCGGGGGTGAACCCTGCCAGCCACTCGATTCTTGCGGATTACTTCCCGCCCAAGCGTCGAGGGTTCGCGATGGCGACGTTAATGCTGGGCGGCAGCTTCGGCATGATTCTTGGCTTTGTTGGCGGTGGTGTGATTGCCGAAATTTATGGCTGGCGCATTGCACTGGTATCGGTCGGTGTGCCTGGCCTGTTGTTGGCATTCTTTATGGCCAGATTACTGCGTGAGCCTGCCAGAGGCACCTTTGAAACGCAGGCGCCGCAGCCTTCGCCCCCAATTCTTACCACCGCGGCTGTATTGTGGGCTAACCCCGCTATGCGACACATGATGGCTGGGGGCGTAATAGCGGGGCTGATGTCCTATGGCCTCACCCAGTGGTTGCCGACTTTCTTCATGAGAGCACACGAACTCAGCCAATCCGAGGCCGGTATGATGATTGCGGGCGTGTTTGGCATAACGGGGGCGATTGGCGCGCTGGTGGTGGGTAAGTTCTTTGATCGCCTTTCCGTTCGTGGCTTTCAATATGGCCTGTGGATGCTTGCCATGGTGCCGTTCGTCTCTATCCCATTATTTATCATGGGGCTTTTTGCTGACAACCTGACCATGGCAATAGCGCTGTTTATTATTCCGGGCTTCTTCGCGAATAGCTTTATGGGCCCATCGCTGGCCATGGTGCAAACCCTGTCGCCCGTGCACATGCGCGCTGTTTCCTCGGCCATTATGATGCTGTGTCTCAATCTCATCGGTTTGGGCCTCGGCCCACTGCTAGTTGGTGTGCTAAGCGATCTACTCAGCACTGTCTATGGCGAGGGCTCCTTAGGCGTTGCACTCGCTTGTTTTGGACTCTTCGCCTTCTGGGGCTCACTGCACTTCTGGCTGTGTGGGCGTGCTTTGGTGAAGCAGCAAGCATAAGGGCGTGCGGGAATTACAATGCCCTCCGCTATCGTCACGCCACTTTTAAATAATATTGCAGTGACGATATTGTCAATCACCCATGATTCCAGATTTTAGGAGATAACGCATGGCGCACGATAAACCAATTAAGCTGGCCGGTGGACCAGGGTCACCTTATACACACAAAATGGTTGCCTTGCTTCGCTACCGGAGAATCCCTTATGCGGTGAACTGGAATATCCCGGCAGCTGTATGTGAGGCGATGGGCGTGGAGAAGCCCAAACCTATCTTTGAACCCACCTTTTTCTTCGAAGAGGAGGGGGCGACAAAAGCGGTATGTGACTCCACGCCGATCATCCGGCGCTTGGAGAATGACTATGCAGGCCGCTCGGTACTGCCCTCTGATCCGGCATTGGCCTTTATCGATTACCTGATCGAAGATTTCGCTGATGAGTGGTGCACCAAATACATGTTTCACTATCGTTGGCATGAAGCGGTGGATGCAGATAACGCCGGTACGCTATTACCACTGATGGTGATGGATATCAGTATGTCGAAAGATGAGCATGCTAAGACCAAAGACTTCGTTGAAAGCCGTCAGACCGGTCGGCTTTACGTTGTAGGTTCTAATGAAACCACAGCCCCGATCATTGATGCCAGTTACCGGCGCTTTCTTACCGCCATGGAAAACCATCTGGCAAGCCAGCCTTTTATATTGGGCCATCGACCCGGGGCAGGGGACTTCGCGCTCTACGGACAGTTGAGTCAATTGGTGGGTTTCGATCCGACATCCAGAGCGATAGCCCATGAGGTTTCTCCACGTACAGTCGCTTGGGTTGAGCTTATGCGTGACCAAAGCGGACTCGAACCCGAAGAACAAGATTGGGTGAGTGTTGCCGATCAGCCAAAAAGCTTGTGTGATTTACTCAAAGAAATCGGCCGTATGTATGCCCCGGCGCAACTGGCAAACCTGCGCGCTGTTGAATCCGGTGATAAGACGTGGAATGCCGAAATAGATGGCGCGCTTTGGGCGCAGCAAACCTTTCCCTATCAGGTTAAATGCCTGCAGTGGACCAATGAGCATTATCGTAACCTCAGCGAAGTAGACCGAGCCAGTATCGATACACTTCTTGAAGGTACCGGTGTTAACTCTATGTTGTCTGCAGACTGACCGAAGATCATTAAAGCGATGGATAATAAAATGATGGATGGGAACATGTCTTATGCTTGAACCAGAAAATAATCCCAACCCTAAAAGTGTTGTGGATCCACCGCGACTGCTTCGATTTGTGCTGGCAAAGGTTTTTGGGCGAATAGCCAATACCCAACAAATCCTAAAAAAACGAACCGGGTTTGAAAGGCAGCGCCAGGCTGTCAGCGCAGATCATGTTGTGGAGTATTTTCATCAACTTGATGATCCCTATTCGCATCTTACGGCTCAGGTTTTGGTTAAACTAGCCGCCCGCTACCATATAAAAATTGTACCTCATCTGGTGCGAGCCTCGGGTGGTGACCACCAACCCGAGCAGCAAAAGCTGGCTACATGGGCGCGCAGAGATACCGAGCTGGTTGCACCGCATTATGGATTGAGTTTCCCAGGTGACGCTGGCGTTACACCTGATGTAGAGCATCAGCAGTTAGCCGCTGCCGCGCTAGCAGGAATGGATGCCAATGAATTTATTGAGAGTGTTGAGAAAATCAGCCAACGCTGTTGGCTTGGTGAATCGATTGAACTAAGTCAAACAGTACAAGCTCAATCGAGCGAATCAGATATCAGCAAGAAACTGGATCAGGGCTCGGCACGATTGGCTGAGTTGGGGCATTATTCTGGCGCTACGTTTTACTACGGCGGCGAGTGGTACTGGGGGGTTGACAGGTTGTTCCATCTCGAGCAACGCCTGCGAGACCTTGGCGTTTGTCACGCTCCAGAAGAGCCATACATTGTTAGCAGGCCTGCAATCGATGTGAGCGTCTCTGATGGCTGCAAGGTGGATGGCAGCAAGGTGGATGCAAGCAATTTGGAATTGCATTTCTATCCTTCCCTGAATAGCCCTTATACCTCGATTATTTTTGACAGAACTGTCGAGCTGGCCAAGGCCTGTAACATAACATTTTATCATAAACCTGTACTGCCCATGATTATGCGTGGCGTACCCGCCCCAATAACCAAGGGGAAATACATTTTCTTTGATACGAAACGTGAGGCTGATTTCTTTGGCGTTCCTTTTGGCAAACATGTAACCCCAATTGGCACACCAACACGGCAGGCGTATTCCCTTTTCCCTTGGGCAAAATCACTTGGCAAAGATATCGAGCTACACAGTGCCCTTTTACGAATGGCCTGGTCAGAAGGTAAAGGTCTGCACAAAAAAGTGAATATGCGCCGGGCAGTTGAAGCTGTTGGTCTTGATTGGAATGAGGCTTGTCATCAGCTAGGCAGTGAAAGCTGGAAAGCCTTTGTTGAACAGAATCAGCGAGAAATGGTTGAGCATATGGGTCTGTGGGGCGTGCCGTGCTACAGGCTTAGCGGCCCAGATGGCGAACCCGACCTGGTTGTGTGGGGGCAGGACCGTTTATGGTTGGTAGCCGCGGAGATTCGTCGTCGAGTTGCACTTGCGCAATAGGGGGCTGGCCTAACCATCATGCGTTTCGTTTCTATTGAATCCGGAATTATTAGAATGGGCTGTATGAAGTTGTCTCGCATTATTTTGACAGGTTTACTGCTTGTCAGTGGTATAGCATCTGCAGAATATAGCCATGATCAAGCCATGACCGTTGCGCCATTAAACGGTATTGATATTGCCTATACCAGCGTTGGTGATGTTAGTTCGCCGCCGGTACTGTTGATTATGGGGCTTACCGCATCGCACCGTAAGTGGCCTGAGGATTCTATTCATGGTTTGGTTGCTGCAGGTTATCGCGTTATTTTATTTGATAATCGGGATACGGGTGAGTCCTCGCGTCTTGATGCATTGGGTGAACCTACCTTGTGGTGGCAGATATTTAAAAGTGCCATTGGTCTTAAAGTAAATGCACCTTACAGCCTGAATGATATGGCAGCCGACGGTATTGCCGTGCTTGATCGTTTAGGCATCGAAAAAGCCCATATTGTCGGGGCATCCATGGGCGGCATGATTGCGCAGATTATTGCTGCAGAATATCCTCATCGAGCAACGTCTTTGGTGTCAATCATGTCCAGTACCGGTGCACCGCATTTGCTTCGCCCGAAAAGACAAGTGCGACGGGACGACTGGAGTCTTGAGCAGCTGCATGCTGCAGGTATTTATCGTAAAGCCGTACCGCGACAGATGACGGCGGTTATTGCCGCCGGGGACCGCTCTGAGCAGGTACGTACCATTAGCGTACCAACCTTGGTGCTACATGGAGAGGACGACACCTTATTTGATCCCGTTCATGGCTTGCACACCCACGAGCTAATCACGGGATCTGCTTATATAGTTTATGCGGGTATGGCACATAATATTCCTACAGCGCTGGTGTCACCCATTGTGAACGCAATGACAGATCATTTCTCTGCCGCCATCAACGTTGAGAATAAAGTTAATTCAACGTATTCGTCCCTGAGTTCGCAACCTTAATTAATCATCGCGGCAGGGTTTACATCTGCGCGGGGATTCATCCGTAACCTCGTCTCTTCATCTATCGAAGTTTCTATACCTCATCTACTGAGCTATTCACATCTGTTCAGCGTATTTGATCTAAGTCAATCTTATCGCCGTTAGTAATGCAGTGGCCGAATATGATCCTGCCTGGATTATGGATAGCTCTACAATCGAATTCAATAGCAATGTAAATGTGCTGCCATAAAGTCTTGAAAAGGAAGTGATGATGAGTTTCGTTAAAACCTACGAAGAAATTTTGAATAACTCCGCCGAAAGCGGGGATTTTTTCGATGCCGAGATGTTAACGCTGGTATGGGAAACCAAACCTGAAGTTATCGAAAAACTCCTGCCGGCGCCACTGAAACCGGCAGAGAAGCCTTTGGTTCTTGCCTTTGTTGCGGATTATCCGTCGACCAATTTTAGTCTTCCGTATAAAGAGTCGGCGCTGTTTGTCAGGGCGAGTTTTGACGGACAGGAAGGTTTTTACTGTTTGGCCATGCCAGTCACCAATGATATGGCCATGGCCGGAGGGCGAGAAATTTGGGGTTACCCTAAAAAGCTGGCAAATATTACTCTGCAACGCGATGGTGACACCATAGAAGGTTCAACAGAGCGCCATGGTATTCAATTTATGAAGGTCAAGGCAAACCTGACGGGCAAGATCAACGACAACTCGGCGATGGATGAACTGCTTAGCTTGGGTGTTAATCCGCAAGGCGAGTACTCCGATGTTGCATTTAATTTTAAATTCTCTCCCTCGCCGGTGGCTGGTGAACCCTTTGACTATCCGCCTCGTTTGGTTCAGGGCGAAACGGTTTTCAAACCCAAAACATTTATGTTTGCCGAAGTGGAAATTGAGCTGAGCCCTTCTGAGTTTGATCCTTGGCATGAAGTACCGGTCGAGCGGATGTTGGGCGGTTTCTACTCCGTCGGTGATAACAGCATGTTAAATGACGGCAAGGTATTGGCAGAGGTCGATCCTATCGAATTTGCGCCCTACGCATTTTTGCGTTGGGAGTGGGGTAAAGGTAAGGCATAAGCCATTACCTGAAGTTAAGACTTACCCAGGACATCGAATAGAGAGGATAGATAAATGCGTGATATCGATATAAACCTGACAGAAGAGCAAAGTTTTTTAAGGGATACCGTTAGAAAATTCGGGGCGGAAGTTGTACGCCCGGCAGGACTTAAATTGGACAAGATGGCAGACCCGGAAGATACCATCGCCAAGGATTCTGTATTGTGGGACGTTATTCGTCAATCTCGCGAACTGGGTCTTCATTTGACCGAGTTGCCGCGCTCTGTGGGCGGGACGATGGAAGACATGGATGCCATGTCGAAGATAATTCTGGAAGAGGAAATGGGTTATGCCGATGGGGGCTTAGCCATTAGTATGGGCGTGGCCAGCTTGCCGTTTTCCATGGCGGCGATGTTTCCCACGCCCAAGTTCCAGGAACTGGCGCGTGCCTATGCCGAGGACACCAAAGGAGAGCTGATAGGTTGCTGGGCTATTTCTGAGCCGGACCATGGTTCGGATTATATGGGGGATGTTGCCGATCCGGCCATCAGCCCTCAGGTTAAAGGTGTGCTGGAAGGCGATGAGTACATAATTAACGGCCAAAAGGCGGCCTGGGTCAGTAATGGCACCATTGCCACCCACGCGGTACTTCATGTTGGACTGGACCCTACCAAGGGTATGAAGGGGCAGGGCCTGGCAATTATTCCTCTGGATCTGCCAGGAATATCTCGCGGTAAGCCGCTGGATAAAATTGGGCAACGGCCACTGAACCAGGGGGAGATCTTTTTTGAAGATGCCAGAATTCCCAAAGAGTACATGGTGTTTACCCCTGATATGGGCATCATCGAAGGGGGGCGTGAAGCAAAACTCTCTCAGGTGAATGGTTCTATGGCGCTGGTGTTTGGCGGTTTGGCCAAAGCCGCTTTTGATGAGGCCTTCAACTATGCCTCGGAGCGCATTCAGGGCGGCGTACCTATCAACGAGCACCAGAACATCCAGCTCAAACTCTTCAGGATGTTCAGTCAGGTAGAGGCTGCCCGCGCGGCCGCCCGCAGGATGGCCCTGTTCAACTATGCTAACCCCACGCCTTCGGGCGCGCACGCGGTGGCCTGCAAGTGTCTCTCTACGGAAACCGCCTTCCAGGTAGCCAGCGAGGCGATCCAGATCCATGGCGGCAACGGCCTGACCCGGGAATACCCGGTCGAGAAAATGTTCCGTGACGCACGGGCCTCGATGATTGAGGACGGGGTCAATGAAAGCATGATGTTGGGCGCTTTTGACTGGCTCAAATGAGCCAGTTATTTAATTAGAGGGAGGTAGTGATGGCGTCAGGCGAGCTAGCGCAGTTCGCGCCGCAAAATTTTACCCACATTGGATTTAGGCAACTCATCGCGAAACTCGATAAACTTTGGCACCTTGTAAGCGGTGAGGTTCTGGCGGCAAAACTCTCTAAGTGCGGCCTCGGTTAAAGTATTTGCTATATACGCTTGCAATATACGTTGTCGATAGTACACTGAGTATTGATTAAATGGAGGCTAAACTATGTCTACTGGCTCAGTATTTGTAAACAACCGGACGCAAGCAGTCAGGCTACCTGCTGATTCTCGGTTCCCCGATAACGTAAAGAAAGTCACTGTGAGAGTCGTAGGTCAGGACAGAGTGCTCTCGCCTGCTGAAAGTACGTGGGACAGTTTTTTTGCGTCTGATGAAACTGTCACTGATGACTTTATGACAGAAAGGGCATCACAAGATCAGCAGGAAAGGGAGGATTTTTAGTGCTGAAATTCATGCTCGATACTAACATTGTCATCTATACCATTAAACGAAAGCCAATAAGCGCGCTTGAAACATTTAACCTCCATGCTGGGCAAATGTGCATTAGCTCAATCACCTTAGCGGAAATGCTTCATGGTGCTGAAAAGAGTGCCATGCCTGATCAAAATATGAGGCGAATTGAAGACTTTACCTCCCGCTTGGAGGTGTTGGATTACGGCACCAAAGCCGCAGGCCATTATGGTAATATTCGCGCTGACCTAGAGCGTAAGGGAACACCCATCGGTGTCAATGATCTCCATATAGCAGGTCACGCAAGAAGCGAAGGCTTGGCGTTGGTCACCAATAACCTTAAAGAATTTGAGCGAGTTGAAGCGTTGAGGTTGGAAAACTGGGTTTGACAGCATGGTAGCACTTGAGTGTGCTAGGTTTGTGCTAAACCACAACGCAAGTCAACTCTAAGTCATTGATTTATCAACTGTAGAAAGTGCTTTGTATCACTCGTCCAATGGATAGTGCGCGAAGCATTGCGTCGATGGAGTGAGCAACAGCAATGCAAAAAGAAAATGGAAGTATTACGTGCCAGACGGGCTAGCGCAATTCGCGTCGTAAAATTTTACCCACATTGGACTTAGGCAGTTCATCGCGGAACTCAATTAACTTCGGTGCCTTGTATGCCGTGAGATATTTTCGGCAAAATTCTTTAAGTCCATCCTCTGTTAAATCGTTATTTTTGAGAATCTCACTTTTGAGTACGACAAAGGCTTTTACCGCTTCACCAGTGCGTTCATCTTTAACGCCTACAACCGCGCATTCAATCACATCTGGGTGGCTGGTTATCACGTTCTCTATTTCATTGGGGTAGACATTGAAACCGGACACCAAAATCATATCTTTAATGCGATCGACGATTTTATAGAAACCGCCATCAAGTTCGACGGCGACATCGCCGGTTTTAAAGAAACCTTCGGCGTCGATCGCTTCATCGGTTGCCTCTGTGCGTCCCCAGTAGCCCATCATGACTTGAGAGCCGCGTACCCAAATTTCACCTTCATCACCTTGGGCCACATCACTGCCCGAGCCGTCCATGAGTTTTACTTCCTGAAAGCCCACGGCTTTACCCGCACTGCCAATACGGCGAGTCGCTGGCGTGTTTAGGGTTAGGTTGGCCGTGGTTTCAGAAAGGCCGTAACCCTCAACCAGTTTGGAGTCTGTTCGACCTTCCCATTGCTCTGCAACATCAGGCACCAGCGCCGCGCCACCGGCAATGGTCCACTTTAGGTGTGACCAGTCGACTTCATCAAATTTTTCATTGGCCATTAAGCCGACCAGCATGGTGTTAACGGCGGCAAAGCCATTGAAGGGTACAGACTTCATGGTGTCGAGTAGCCCATCAAGGTCGCGCGGGTTGGGGATGATGACCGAGCGACCGCCAGAGGCAAAGTTGCCGCATAGATACACAGCAAAGCCGAAAATATGGTACATGGGCAGTGGCGCAATCAGCAGGCCAGTGAAAGGTTCATCGCCATCTTTTGCAAGGTGCTTTTTAGACTGAGCGACGCAGGCAATAATATTGCCGTGGGTGAGCATTGCGCCCTTGGCAACGCCGGTTGTACCGCCGGTGTATTGCAGTACCGCTAGGTCGTTCAGAGTGGGGCGTTGTGGTGGCACGTCGTTATGCGCTTCATTGCCTAGGGCAAGTGCCTCTGGCAGGGTTACGAAATTCACTGATGCACTCAAGTTGTGATCCGGAGCGCCTTGAGGGACCAGCATGTCGCTAGCGTTGGTGCTGATTACCAGCTTGATGTCAGTATCCGGGATGACCTTTTCCGCTGTTGCCAAAAAATCACTGAGCATCACCACCGCCTTGGCGCCGCTGTCTTGAAACTGATGGCGCAGCTCCCTCTCGGTATAAAGCGGGTTGGTATTCACCAGCACCAAACCCGCGCGCAGAATGCCCCAGGCCGCTACCGGATACTGAATCAGGTTAGGCAGTTGAATGGCTACCCGGTCGCCATGCTCTAAACCCCCATCGCTGCGCAGATAGGCCGCTAACTTAGCAGACATCTCATCAATTTCAGCAAACGTGACGTCTTGTCCTAAGCAGGTAAAGGCGACCCTGTCGGAGAATTCACTACAAGCCCTTTCAAACAGGTCCAGCACAGATGTGTAATTTTCATCATTGATGGCGTCAATGCTTTTACGAGCAAAATTAAAACGAGGGTCGGTAGTGAAGTTCATGTTGAAGGGCTCTTTCAGTTTAGCTAGTTGAAAATTTTGTTGAGTCACCAAATTTATCTATGGTGAAGAGTGACTGTTTGTCATGGGCTGGATTGCTACCCTGTATGCCTAATAAATGCTGCACAGATGAGATTTATGTGGTGGCCTCCTTACCTGCCTACAAATACCAGAATGACAAAATCTGAAGGTGTTCGTTCTGGTGCACAGCAGCATCAAGTAGAAGAAGTTATCCGCCGCCTGTTACGGATTTCCTGAACATATTCATTCAGTCGTCATCTCGAAGCAGCAGTACCTAAAAGGTACTTCAAAAGCCAATGCGTGAAGGAATCATATTCGGTCAAGTTGACTTTACGCGACAGTTTCGCAGTGGTGTTGTTATTGAGGTGTTGAGCTTCAATACCTCTTGATGTGAGGGTTGAAAACTAGGTTTCGTGTTGATTCTGAGATTTGGTCTTGTTGCTTTATAAGGTCATATTGAACCTGCTCTTCTTCTTAGGCATGCCTTCCATAAAAGGGAGCAACATAGAATTTCTATCTTCCTGCGATCACTGGTTAAATACAGAAGG
>Ga0105355_10002254_pt1 | contig 17497 bp, 17 predicted proteins | sample GOMGulsemesocosm_2_FD_83508 | JGI IMG/M metagenome (GOLD analysis project Ga0105355, IMG submission 83508) | Methane-oxidizing microbial communities from mesocosms in the Gulf of Mexico - GOM9C Gulf of Mexico | ecosystem: Environmental > Aquatic > Marine > Cold seeps | place: Gulf of Mexico... | reverse complement strand
GCGAGAGATAGGGCGAAATTCAAATTCAGCTTGACCAATGACACCAGCAGAAGCCGAATCTGTTTGGCCTAATAGATCAGAGGCTCGGCCAGTAACTTCCATAACACCCAATTCAGAAACAGCATGTGATTCGTCTTGAGGATGAGCTAAAACAGAAGCAGAAGTAAATAGACTGGCCAAAGAATAGGCAGTTAAACTGATTTTATGATGAAGGAGAAAGTGATGTAATTTCATTGAAAAGAGCCTGAGCCAAGTATTGAGGAGACAGTGTAATAAATACTTGGAAACAGAAGGATGACATGAACATTACAATTTTGTAATCAAACTTTAAGATTGAGGAAAAACGAGCTTTACCTGAGTCCCTTGTTGTAATTTACTGGTAATTAAAACTTGCCCTCCATGTAAATCCATAATAGATTTTACGATAGCTAAACCAAGCCCCGAACCTTGTTTGTCACGTTGGCGAGATTTATCTGCTCGAAAAAAACGATCAAAAATTTGTGGCAAAAGGGCTTCGTCAATTCCTTCTCCAGTATCAGAAATAGTGATGATAACTGAGTTATCTGCTGAAACAGAGGCTGTTAAATTAATACTACCTTCAGATTTGGTATAACGAAGAGCATTAGAAATTAAATTGCTTAATATCCGACGAAGCAGATTAGGGTCAGCAAAAAGAGTGACTTGATTTGATTGGTAATTTATTGAAACTTGTTGATCAGAGGCGAGCATATCGTAAAACTCGGTTATTACTTCAAATTCTTTTTCTATTTGGAACGAGACACAGCTTATCTCTGTTTTGGGGTTTTCTGCCCGTGCTAAAAATAGCAACTCATCAATCATACGAGCAATACGAGTACATTCTTCAATATTAGACTCTAAAATTTCGCGATATTCTTCAGGAGACCTTTCTCTAGATAAGGCAACTTCAGCTGTTCCCATTAAATTATTTACGGGTGTGCGTAATTCATGGGCTAAATCAGCCGAAAACTGGGATAAACGCGCAAAGGATTGATCTAGTCTTGCAAGCATTTGATCAAAGGCATTGGCTAATAAGGATATTTCCTTTGGCCATTGTCCTGAATTAACTTGTTCATTTAATTGTTGAACATTAATGTTTTGAATGGTTTCAGTAATTTGCCGCAAAGGGCGTAAGCCGCGACGAGTTACCCAAAAACCAGTAAAGGCAGAAGCTAAAACACCAAACAATAATACAGCAGCTAATGTGCGTTGAAAATTACTTAATAGGCTTTCATCCGGTGCCAACTTTAAAAGTGCATGTATTAAAACCTTTCTTGCTTGTTTGTCACTGCTTGTTTCTGCCCATGCACTGCCTAACAGGAATAATTGATCAGACTCGGGATTGACTTTTATAATTGAAATAGAAGTTGTATCTTGTGAATCAATTAAAGGGAAGTTAAGTGTTTTGGGTAAAGCTTTAGGTAAATTAGATTCAACCAGTAAGTTATGCTGTTCATCAAAAATACGTAAAAATATATGATGAGGAATGCCTGGGTGAATAGCTGAAGAATGGGTGGCTTGGGAGTGATGGTGTTCAGCATCAATCAAGCTATATAAAGTTTCTCCCAGTAAAGATGAGTCTTTAAAATAATGCCTAAGCTCGACTATTTTTGCTGATAATAGACTTTGGTGTTCTTTTTGTAGGTGATCGAGTACTGACCAATAAAGTAGCCCTGAAGCAATTAACAGTACGCTAAAAGTAGTGGTAGCATAGAGAATGGCTAGTTTTCGAGCCAGAGATTGTAACGAAGATGTATTATTTTTGTTCAAAGGCATATCCTACACCTCGGATGGTTTGAATCAATTTGTTTTCAAAAGGGTCGTCAACTTTAGTGCGTAAGCGTCTTATAGCAACATCAACCACATTGGTATCACTGTCAAAATTCATATCCCAGACTTTTTCAGCAATAACGGTACGGGAAAATACTTCGCCAGGGCTGCGAGCCATCAGTAATAATAATTGAAATTCTTTGGGTGTTAAATCAATACGGATACCATTTCTAGTGACCCGGTGTTTGATTGCATCAATTTCAAGGTCGGCACACTGAATTGTTTGTATTTCTGTTGCTGTGCCGCGTCGTAAAAGAGTACGAATTCGAGCTAATAACTCAGAAAAGGCAAAAGGTTTGACCAAATAATCATCAGCACCTAACTCTAAGCCTTTTACCCTGTCTTCAACAGAGTCCATTGCAGTTAGTAACAATATGCGTGTTTGAATGTCTTTATTTCTAATCACGGCTAATACTGACCAGCCATCTAATAATGGCAGCATAATATCTAAAATAGCCAAGTCGTAATTATTTTGTTCCAGCGCACTTAAACCATCAATACCATTATCAACGGTATCAACTGAAAACCCATTTTCTTTTAGACCTTTGGATAGAAAGCTAGCTGTTTTAGCTTCATCTTCAATGATTAAAATGCGCATCTCTATTAATCTACTCTTTGCTGACCAATAGACTCTAATGCAATGATTTTCCAATCGCCTTCGATAGGGGATATTTCAAGTGTTGCGTGGTAAACATTATCACGGCGATGTTGATGTCCCCAGTGAATAACTTCTCCGGACACTAGCCATTCACAATCAAATAAATAATTATCTGCATCAGATGAAATTAACTTAATGTTTTGAATTTTGATACTGGCTGTTTTCGACCAGCCTCCATCTTGCGACAAAAATGATTCGCGATTTTGTAAATATAATGTTTCTATTAATTTGCCATCAATACTGTAAGCTAATTGATCATAGGTTGCGGCTTCTTCAGTCGCTTCAAATGCCTGATAAACATTCCATAATAATTGATTCAGAATAGGTTCTGCTTGTTGGTCTGTTAATGGCGATTGTTTAAGGCTTAGTTTTTCGGTTCTTACCAAGCCATAAATAATAGCAACTGCTAACAGTAGTAATATTAAATGAGAATACTTGCGAATATGTTTTGGCGTGTATTTATAACTGATAATAAAAAATAGAATAAAGCCCGCAAGACCCAGAAGAGCGTAATTTCGATTAGTTGATTGAGTGGTGTCAACTTTAACAGCCATTACTGATGGTTTATTTTCTAAGGCAGGTAAGTCAATATCAGCCAGCATATTCTCCCATTCAAAAATAGGATATTTAGGGGTTACATAACTATCAAATAATCCAGCAGGGTCATAAGCACGGATTGCAACGCGTTGGATGCTTTCATTAAATAGCTCCCACTCCCATTGGATTTTTGCAGGTATTTCTGAAATGGGGTGGATAATACTGACACCGATTAATGTAGCAACTTGTTTTTGAGCCTGTTGAGGTTCGTATGCTTGAATATCAGAAGCCCCCATCCGAATATAATCAACACGATCCAGAATTGGAGTTGCAGATGAACCTGTGCTTACTTTATTTTTTGCCAATAAAAATTGAGCTACTTTTTGTTTAATCGCAGCAAATTCATCAGGAAAAATAAGTGAGTCATCCCGCAAATCTAAATTTGCCCAGCGAGCGACTTCTTTAATTCTGACAACAACTTCACTTTTTATTTGTTGAGGTTCAATATACAAGAAAGCCATTAATGGGTCACTATGGCTGCGTTGTAGTTTTGGATTGTCAAAGTGACTATACCAAGGGTCTTGCCAATTAAGCTGTAGTGTCTCAGCAGAGGTTAAAACGCCATGGTCAATGACAGGTAAACCTTGGTGAGAAACCGTAATAATATATTTCTGTCCCGCTGTTTCAATGGTTTTGAAGTCAGGGGTAATATTAATGCTCTGTGGTTGTGCTTTTAAAAATGGAAAGAAAACAGATATAAAGGTAGCCGATTTTTTTGTTTTCGCTGTACTGGCTGTTTTTATAATGGCTTTAAGTGGCTGATCTTGATCTGCGGCTTGTATATTAATAAGTTTTAAAGCAAATTGATCAATATCCTTAGAAACAATATTTTCTTCGGCTTGTTCTACAAAGAGTTGAGAAACAGCACTTTCTTTCAGATCAATTGAAACTTGTACGCCATCATCAATAATATCGATGGCAATACGAGTCGATATGTCCTCAATTGTTACGCCAGAATTCCAGTCTGCCTTTACAGCTGTTGAAATTAGAAAAAAACATTGTAAAACAGTAATGCTGGTTAAAAACAGCTTGTACCTGCTTAATCTAGGATATTTTGAGAACATAATCGAGTTAATTAAAAGTTAGTCTTCGTCTTCTGCTTTTTCTAGTTCTATTTCTGCTTCATATTCTTTTACTTTATTGCGGATAAAGCGATAAACAAAAAAACGATAAATGCCATAAGCAATAAGGGCTACAAAGATAAAAAATAAATAAGGATAAAGAAAAGCAATACTAAAGGCAGAGCCTATGCCTACACGTAAAGGAATGCGAATTTTATCCGCAAACATATCATCCCCAACAGTTGCTATTAAGGCGTAGTGACCTGGTTTAGGGAAGTCAGCTTGAATTTGTGCAACACCTGTTTTGTAAGTTTGTGGTGTGATTAAAGCAATAGATTTACCATCGAGCATTTCTTCTCCATCAGGGTTATCAAGTAATTCGATAACTTCCATGCCTATTGGCATTTTACGTAAATCACGATCAATAAAATCAAGTGCTAAATGGCTAGGGCCATGCTCAGGTAGTTCTTTACAAAAAGGTTTGAAAGTATGTCTTTTTTTACCATCAGGTTTAGGCTGCTGGTAAGATGTTAAATGCACAATATAAAAATCAGTGGTTATCATACAGTCCAGTGATTTTGTTGGGTCATAAGGTGATTGACCTTGTTGTGCCATTAAATTGCTGTGAAAGCCCAAAAGTAATAAGGCGAATAAGAGTGGATTTAAAATGGTTTTTTTCACAGCATCCTCGGTAGAATAAATTAGGTGAATAAAAATAAGAAAGTGGTGATAAGCGTTTATTCTGTTATTTCAAAGAAAAACTTGCCCGTTACAATATGTCCATCAGCTGATTGTACGCGGTATCTTACGCCATAACGTCCTGCAGTAATGGGTTTTAAATTAGTGACAAGGTGTGATTTGTCAAAGGTCTGTAATGCACCATCACCTTTGTCGACTCGCTCACCTTTAGTGTTTACAACAGCTAATGATGTGTATTTAGGCCCAACATTGTCATCAAACCAAACCTCTACTTTATTTGGAATAACATTGCTTGAAGACTCTTTTTCAGGTGATGACTTTATCATAATGGCATGAGCTGTAGCCCATTGGCTCCAAGATAGCCCCAGAGTTAAAGTAAGTAATAATATTTTTTTCATAATAATTAACCGTAGCTATAGTTATTCTAATTTAGAGAAGATTGCTAAAGCATCTCCATTTTTTTGCCATTCAGTCCAGAAAAACCGAAAACCTTCTGGGGTGGCTATAATTCTTGGGTGAGAAGGTTCAGCTCCATCACTCGTCAATCGCAGTTCATCAGACCAAGTTGAGCCTCCATCGGTAGATATTTTGCTCATAACTGATGTTGACTCAAAGTCCCCTGATGTATAAATGATTCTGATCTGATCATTATCCAATGCGGCAATATCACCAGAAGCGCTATTATCGTCGCCAATGGGATGTAAAACCGCTATTTTATCTTTGTTTAACTCAGACTGGCTATAGTAAATACCTCGATTGCCAGCTTTTCCGTTCCAGATTGCGCTATGTAAAATAGTTTTTCCATCAACTTGGGTGTTTATAAGTCCACCGCCTTGATGTGGGCAGCCAATAAATTCCCAAGCAAAAGAACCTGCAGATTTAGATTGTTGCCAAGATAGACCTTTATCTAATGAGGAGATTAAACGCATATCTCGAGGACTATCATCACGGTATAGCACATGGATATTATCGTTTTTATCTATAGATATACTTGCCCAGCAACAGGTACATGCTGTTAATTCTAAATCTTTATGCTGATCCCAGTTACCTTTGTTCTGATTGCTAAATCGAGCATATCTAAGTCCTTGGGTATTACCTGCTTCTTCTCGATCATCTAACCAAACAAGGTGAAAGTCACCTTGGCTATCAACGCCCAAGTCAAAATAACCTTGGTCAATTTTTGCGTATTTATCACTTACAGGGCTTGCGATTTGTTGCCATGTTTGTCCAAAGTCATTGGATAATGCAATCGCAAGTTTACCTGTCCAAGGTTCTCCGCCTTGAGTTTGCCAAACAACCATCACTTTATTGTTATGACTAGCCAATTGAAAGTCGTTGCCTCTTTTTGATTTTTTTACAGAAGCTAAACCTTGATTAACAGTAACAGGCTTAAACCAGCTAATTCCTGAATCTGAAGATTTTAGGTATTTTAAAGCGCGTTTGTTTGAATCACTGTCTATCCCAGAAAATAGAGCATGTATAGTTTCTTGTTCAGAATAGACATCAATTGTATAAACGGTTTTTAAGCCAAGCTGTATCTCTTTTTGTACGGGTGATTTAGGGCTTAATAATACGCAAGAAGGTAATGTCATTAAAGCAAAGATAAAAAAAATGCTTAATAACTTAACACCAGAAAGTGTAGGTATAGTTTTAACTATTAAGGTTTGTGTTCTCATCATTTGCAACTAAGAGAGGATAGGAAAGATTAAGTTCCTAGAAATTAAAAACGCTCCAGTCTATATTAGAACTTATTAAAACGTCAATTATCGCTTAAGGTTTAGTATTAGAATGCATTTTTTAACAATAAGATGGCTTGCAGGTGAGTTCTAAATTGCTATATGGTTTGAATATGAGTAGTATGAGCGTACATTCTTGAATGTATTTTATATTAAAGGTTGGATTGGTGATTTAATACACGGATTTTGATGGGATAAGTTGAGAATAGGTTGACTATTAAACTGAACTTTTTATAACAATCAAAGTTTAATGAATATAAAATTAATTTAGATGGCCATTACGGTGTGACATCGATTTGGATTGAATTTGCAATATTAAAATAAAAATAAAGGGGTAAGTGAAATGACTATTGGTGGAATCATTGCTATTTTTATAGCGATATGGATTTATAGAACAGCACAAGAAAATAAGACTGGTAATGGCTTGTATTGGGTAGTGGGTAGTTTTGTCGTATTTTTAATCATACAATTTATTATGATTAAATTTAATATGGTTATCATTGAAACATTTGATACAGATATTAACAGTGATTACGATTCTGCTGGTGGTTTGAATAATAGAGACAATGCTGATAGTGCTGGGTTACAGTCAGGTGCTGGTGGTACAGCGATCGGAATTGTTTTTGAACTTCTACCATGGGTTGTTCCTTTCTTTGTAATTGCTATTATTAGACAGATGTTCATGCTAAAACAATCTTTTAGCTTTATGGGTATGTTTAGTGGTCTTAAAGAAATGTTTTCAAGCATTAAGAATAGCTTTAAAACATCAGCATAGTTTTTAAAGACATGTTGAAACAAAAAAGCCTAGATTAATCTAGGCTTTTTTGTTTGTAGAAACGGTTAAGGAGCGAGAATTCAATAATATCCAAATCTAGCTTGTCTTTTGACTCCACAACAGTACTAGAAAAACAGTTGCGTAGCCTGCTATGCGCCCGTTTCCTAGCACTGCTGTGAAGCCAAAATCCTGCGCCATATTTTTGGATATTATTAAACCCTCACTCCTAAATATTAGTTTGTTACAAGCGATACAACCGATACAATAGCAAGAATAAAGAGCACAGTAGCAATAAAGCCAACAATGATGTAACTAGAAAGAGTGCCATGTTCAAAGTCAATTTCTCTGTTTTTATTGCTTTGCACGCCAATGCCTGCGGCAAGAACGCTTTTGATAACATGAAGTAAGCTTGGTTTTGACATTCTGTTCCCCTAAATCATTTATTAGTGTTTTATAATATACTCCTGAGTGTTATCAGGCAATCATTAAATATTACGATTAATTAGTCCAATCTTCTACCTTTAATTTCCTATGAATAATATCGAATTATTAAAACAACAATTATCACAACGCATTTTGTTTCTTGATGGTGCAATGGGTACGATGATACAAGGTTACCACCTGGAAGAAGAAGATTATCGTGGTAAGCGTTTTGCAGACTGGGAATGTGATTTAAAAGGTAATAATGATCTATTGTCACTCACTCAGCCCGATATAATCAAAGCTATTCATAGGGCTTATTATGAAGTTGGGGTTGATATTGTTGAGACTAATACATTCAATGCAACCAGTATTGCCATGGCCGATTACAACATGGAGTCATTGGCATATGAGATCAATTTAGAATCAGTTAAATTAGCTAAAGAAGTTGCAGCTGAATTTACCGCATTAACTCCAGATAAACCACGGTTTGTGGCAGGCACATTAGGTCCAACTAATCGTACAGCGTCTATGTCACCAGAGGTTAATGACCCTGGTTTTAGAAATATTAGTTTTGATGAATTAGTTGAAGCCTACACAGAAGCTGTACGTGGTATGTGTGATGCAGGCGTTGATATTATTCTTATTGAAACAATTTTCGATACCTTAAACGCAAAAGCCGCTATTTTTGCCGTTGAGCAATATTTTGATGTATTGGGCTATAAGTTACCTGTGATGATTTCAGGTACGATTACTGATGCATCGGGCCGTACACTTTCAGGTCAAACAGCTGCAGCATTTTGGAGTTCATTAAGTCACGTTGACCCTATTTCTATTGGGTTTAACTGTGCTTTAGGCGCGACAGAGTTACGCCAATATATAGAAGAAGTGTCTGGTCTTGCCGATACTCACATTTCAGCTCACCCCAATGCTGGATTACCCAATGAATTTGGTGAGTATGATGAAACGCCAGAAGAAATGGCTAAAGAATTAGGCGAATGGGCAGAACAAGGATACTTAAATATTATTGGTGGTTGTTGTGGTACATCACCAGAATATATTAAGGCGATTGTTGATGAAGTACAAAAATATAAGCCAAGAAAAATCCCTACCATTGAAAAACAATGTCGATTATCAGGGCTAGAGCCATTCAATATTAGCGCCGATTCATTATTTGTTAATGTCGGGGAAAGAACCAATGTCACGGGGTCTGCAAGATTTAAACGCTTAATTGTAGAAGGTGATTTTGAAACCGCATTAAGTGTTGCTAAAGAACAAGTTGAAAATGGTGCGCAGGTTATTGATATCAACATGGATGAAGGCATGTTGGAATCAAAAGAAGCCATGGTGCGATTTCTGCATTTAATCGCCTCAGAGCCTGATATCGCCAAAGTGCCTATTATGCTGGATTCATCTAAATGGGATATTTTAGAAGCAGGGCTTAAATGTATTCAAGGCAAAGGTATTGTTAACTCAATCTCTATTAAAGAGGGTGAAGAAAACTTTATTAGACAAGCCAAATTAATTCGTCGTTATGGCGCGGCCATGATTGTGATGGCTTTTGATGAAGACGGCCAGGCTGACACGATGGCAAGAAAAATCGAAATTTGTCAGCGTGCTTATAAAATTTTAACCGAAGTAGTTAACTTTCCGCCCGAAGATATTATTTTTGACCCTAATATTTTTGCCATTGCCACAGGGATTGATGAGCATAACAATTATGGTGTGGATTTTATTGAAGCCACCCGTGAAATTACCAAGACCTGTCCACATGCTTTAATTTCTGGTGGTGTCTCTAATGTATCGTTCTCTTTTCGAGGCAATAATTTAGTTCGTGAAGCGATTCATGCAGTATTTCTTTACCATGCCATTAAAGCGGGCATGGGGATGGGGATTGTTAATGCAGGGCAGTTAGCCATCTATGAAGATATTCCTGATGAACTGCGTAATGCAGTAGAAGATGTTGTGCTTAACCGTAACTCTGATGCAACTGAAGCCATGTTAGAAATGGCGCAGAAATACCAAGGAGATGGCGGTGTTGCTAAAAAAGAAGATCTAGAATGGCGAAGCTGGTCGGTGAGTAAACGAATAGAACATGCTTTAGTTAAAGGAAATGCCGACTATATTGTTGAAGATACAGAACAAGCAAGAATAGAGTCTGAATTACCTTTGCATGTTATTGAAGGGCCATTGATGGACGGTATGAATGTCGTTGGTGACTTATTTGGCGAAGGTAAAATGTTTTTACCTCAAGTGGTTAAATCTGCACGAGTCATGAAAAAAGCCGTCGCACATTTAATGCCTTTTATGGATTCTGAAAAAGGCGGAGGATTGAAATCAAACGGTAAAATTTTGATGGCAACCGTTAAAGGTGATGTTCACGATATTGGTAAAAATATTGTTGGCGTAGTTCTGCAATGTAATAACTATGAAGTTGTTGATATGGGCGTGATGATCCCAGCTGAGCAAATCTTAAGAAAAGCCAAAGAAGAAAATGTCGATATTATTGGTTTAAGTGGATTAATCACACCATCATTAGATGAAATGGTGCATGTCGCTAAAGAAATGGAAAGACAAGGTTTTGATATTCCGTTAATGATTGGTGGAGCAACAACATCTAGGGCTCATACAGCAGTTAAAATCGAACAAAACTATCATGCACCGACCCTTTATGTAACAGATGCATCCCGCAGTGTTGGGGTGGTCAGTTCTCTTTTAAGTGATGAATTAAAAGACGAATATATTGCTAAAGTACGAGCAGAATACGAACAAGTGCGTGAACGTCATAAAGGGCGTAAAGCACAAGTTAAGCAACATAGCTTAGAAAAGGCGAGGTTGAATAAATTTGATGGTAGTGATCATCAGCCAGTTAAACCTGCATTTTTAGGCACAAAAGTTATTGAGTCATTATCTTTAGCTGTTCTTGTTCCTTATATTGACTGGACACCTTTTTTCCAGACTTGGGAATTAACAGGTAAATACCCTAAAATCTTAAAAGATGAAGTGGTGGGAGAAACAGCAACTAAATTGTTTGCTGATGCTAAGAAAATGTTAGATCAAATTGTCAGCGAAAAATGGTTAACAGCAAAAGCGGTTATCGGTTTCTTTCCTGCAAATAGTGTAGATGATGATATTGAGTTATACACAAATGATTCACGTACTGAAGTCTTAGAAACTTTACATCACTTACGTCAGCAAAATGTAAAAGCACCAGGTCGAGCTAACTATTGTTTATCAGATTTTATTGCTAGCAAAGATAGTGGAAAAGCAGATTATATCGGTGGTTTTGCAGTAACAACAGGTATTGGTATTGATGAACGAATTGCTCAGTATGAAAAAGATCATGATGATTATAATTCCATTATGCTTAAAGCCTTGGCTGATAGATTAGCAGAAGCCTTTGCAGAATTTTTACATGAGCAAGTCAGAAAAGAGCATTGGGGCTATGCATCTGATGAAGAACATATCAATGAAGCTTTGATTTCTGAAGACTATAAAGGTATTAGACCTGCACCGGGTTATCCCGCTTGTCCAGATCATACCGAGAAAGAGAAACTATTTGAATTGTTAAATGCAACGGCTTCAACGACGATTGAATTAACAGAAAGTTATGCCATGTTCCCAACTGCAGCAGTCAGTGGATGGTATTTATCTCATCCTGAATCGCAATATTTTAATGTTGGGAAAATAGATGAAGAGCAGCTTGAAAGTTATGCGAAAAGAAAAGGCATGACAAAAGAAGTTGCTGAACGTTGGTTATCAGCACACTTACATCATTAAACAATAAATTGGGGCGCAGGCTTTAGCCTGCTTTTTCTAACACAATGCAGGCTAAAGCCTGCGCCCCCAACTTAATTTTAAACTAGTAAAATATGTCAGTAAATAAAGTAGAAAGAGCAATGGAAAAGCTAATGTATGCCAGTCGCTGGATTTTGGCGCCTGTATATTTAGGTTTAAGCCTGGCTTTATTAGGTTTATTTATAAAGTTTTTTCAGGAAATTTATCATTTCTTACCGCATATATTAGAAATTGATGAATCTACCCTGATCTTAAATTTATTAACACTAATTGATTTAACATTAGTAGGAAGTTTAGTCGTTATTGTTATGTTCAGTGGCTATGAAAACTTTGTCTCGCAAATGGATATTGGAGATGATGCTGAGAAACTGGATTGGTTAGGTAGCCACGATTACGGTTCATTAAAAATGAAAGTGGCAGCCTCTATTGTTGCTATTTCTTCCATTCATTTATTAAAAATATTTATGAATGTGCAAGAAACAGATAATGATAAGTTGATGTGGTATGTATTGATTCATTTAACTTTAGTTGTATCCGCCTTATTTATGGGGTATCTGGATAAAATATCTAGGCACTAGAATGGTCAAGTTAATATTATTAGGTACTTCAGGCTGTCATTTATGTGAAGAAGCTGAATTGATTATGTCTTCTTGTGAGAATGTCAAAATTGAGCTGATTGATATAGCAGAGCAAGAACAGTGGCAGGAAAAATATGCAATTAGGATTCCTGTTTTGTATCATGTTGAGAGCAAAAGTGAATTAGGCTGGCCTTTTGATCTGCAACAGGCTCAAGGATTTATTGATACTTTAAGTTGATATATGCAACCTTTTCAGCAAAGGCTAAAAAAACCAGCAAGGAAGTTAAGATCTGATTTAACTGAAGCTGAACAGGCATTGTGGAAAAGAATTAGAAGGAAGCAAATTAGAGGTGTTCAGTTTTATAGGCAAAAGCCTTTACTCAATTATATAGTCGATTTTTATTGCTCTAAGGCTAGTCTAGTAATTGAAATTGATGGTGGTCAGCATTTTGAGCCTGAATATTTACAAAAGGATATTGATAGGGATAAAGAATTAGCTACTCTAAACCTACACGTCCTGAGATTTGATAATAGACAAGTATTAACTGAAATGGAAAGTGTATTAGCTGTGATTGATAAGGTAGTTGAAGAGCGGTTAAAGAATATTTGAAAAATCCCCCCTAACCCCCCTTTTTTAAAGGGGGGGATTTTTAGAGAAATAAGGTGAGTGTTAAGAGTGTGATTTTTGCTCTTAACCTCCCCCTTTGTAAAAGGGGGATTGAGGGGGATTCTTTAAATAAAGGGTTCAAAATGACACAGTACAGAACAGAAAAAGACAGCATGGGTGAACTACAAGTTCCAGCCGATGCCTTATATGCAGCTCAAACACAAAGAGCCATTAATAACTTTCCCATCAGTGGATTAGCTCTACCTCCAGCGTTTATAAAAACAGTCGCTCTGATCAAAAAGAATGCAGCCAAGGTTAATATGGACTTAGGTGTGTTAGATCAGCAAAAAGGTGAGGCGATTGTCACAGCGGCTCAACAAATAATAGATGGACAGCATCAAGACCAGTTTCCTGTTGATGTATTTCAAACAGGTTCTGGTACCAGTACCAATATGAATGTTAATGAAGTATTAGCGCATATAGCCACTGAAATCGCGGGTGAAAGTGTTGGTGCTAATGATCATGTTAATATGGGGCAAAGTAGTAATGATGTTATTCCTACAGCCATTCATGTGAGTGCCGCATTGGAATGTCAAAAAACATTATTACCAGGACTTATTCATTTAGCTGAAACTATCGAGAAAAAAGCAGCATCTGTTGATAATGTAACTAAAACAGGTCGTACGCATTTAATGGATGCAATGCCTATTAGAATGAGCCAAGAATTGGGTGCTTGGGCATTACAAATTCGCAATGGTATTGACCGAATAGATTCTGCTTTAGTTAGAGTTTATAAGTTAGCATTAGGTGGAACTGCTGTTGGTACGGGTATTAATGCAGATCCTCAATTTGCAGAAAAATTCTCACAACTGTTATCAACTGAAACTGGGTTGCCTTTTCAACCAAATGATTCTTTTTTTGAAAGCTTAAGTGCTCAGGATGCTATGGTCGAGTTATCAGGGCAGATGAAAGTGATTGCTGTCAGCTTGATGAAAATGGCTAATGATTTACGCTGGATGAATAGCGGGCCTTTGGCTGGTTTAGGCGAGATTGAACTAACAGCACTGCAACCAGGTAGTAGTATTATGCCAGGGAAGGTAAATCCAGTTATACCGGAAGCAACAGCAATGGTTGCTACTCAGGTAATCGGAAATGATGCTACTATTACTGTAGCGGGGCAGGCAGGTACTTTTCAGTTAAATGTAATGCTTCCTGTAATAGCCTATAATATTTTACAAAGTATCGAAATATTAGGGAATGTCTCTACAGTCTTGGCTGATAAAGCAATAGCGACATTTGAAGTAAGAGAAGATAATTTACAACAAGCTTTGTCTAAGAATCCTATTTTAGTCACTGCTTTAAACCCAATTATAGGTTATGAATTGGCAGCTAAAGTTGCAAAGTCAGCGTATAAGCAAGGGCGACCAATTGTTGATGTGGCAGAAGAAATGACTGATTTAACACGAGAGGAGTTAGAAAAGTTATTGGAACCTAGCCATTTAACAAAAGGTGGAATTAGTCAGTAACGTCGTAAAAAATAGGGGAGTGTAATGGCAATTTTATTATGTAATAAATGTAGTTATTTACGTGAAGTTTCAAATGATTTTGTTGGAAAGACAGTTAAATGTCCTATCTGTAAAGAACCTGCCCCTATCCATAATACGACTGCGTTTGTAAAAAATATTATTAGCAAATATCAAAAGCTGCGTGGAAAATATACCAAGATAAAGGAAAAAGTAACTGAGTCTAAAGATGTTGAATGTCTTGAAAGGTTGGAAGATGATATTGATCTTCATAATACTTCGGCAATGACTAACCAGACTCAGTTTAAACCAATAATAGATTGGTTTGAAAAGAAAAATATAATCTTGGATATTGATACTAAAACTATTGATACTCAAGGTTTTTTTGATGAAGTAGCTGTGGCCTTGGGTGAGAATTACACACTGCTTAAAAATGTTAATGATCAAATAAAAAAAGCACAGAGAAAAGGCTATGGAACTGTCTCTATTGCTATTTCAAACTATTCACAAAAAGAAGTTCAAGCATTAACGCAATATTGCAAAGCACTTTATGATTTCTCTTTTGTAGCAAAATATTTTTACAATAAGCCAGATAAACGAATTCATTTAACTTTACAAAAAGCACCATCGATACTTAATTTCTTTAATGGTGAATGGCTTGAGTGGTTTGTTTTTATGAAACTACTGATTTTATTTTATGAAAAGAAAGTTCCATTTGCAGCGCTAAGAAGTTTTAAAGTACATTTTCCTAATGAAGATAAACATGAAGTTGATGTTTTCTTTTTAATAAATAATGACACACCTTTATTTATCGAATGTAAATCGGGTGAGTTTAGGTCGACGATAGAAAAGTATCAAAAACTAAGAAAGCGAATGGGGATTGATAAAGAAAACTTTACCATGTTAGTACTTGGTTTAAGTGATGAGCAGATAAAAGGTTTAACCAGTATGTACGATATAACCTTTGTTAATGAAAATAATTTTATTGAGTATTTTTCAGCAATGCTTTGAATAAGTCTTTCTAGGTTGATAGCGTAATCGACCTAGAAAGACTTGATAAGGTGAAAACTAGCTTTCTTCTTTTTCTTCTATTACAGGCTCAGATTTCTTAATAATACCTGCTAAACAATCCATGACACTGACAGTATAGTTAGCATGAGCGGCCGCTAATTCTTTAGGCGACCCAAAAAGCAAACGCAGTTCATCAAGCATCTTTTTCTTATCTTTAACCGTGCTCATTGATAGCATTTTTGTGTATTTTTGATATGAGCTTAGTCTATCTGGGTCAAATGGAAATACGCCTGGCATTTCTTTAGCTGACAGTTCTACAACACATTTTGTCATTTCTTCTGGATCAAGGTTATAGTCTTTAAGGTCTTTTTCACCTTGCATTTCAGCTAATACAGCAGCTTCATAAGCTTGCTTGTCAGCACAGGCAGTTAAAAATAGGGCGGCTGTGCAAATAAGTAATAATTTTTTCATATTTTTCGTTGTAATTATTATAAATAGGTAAAATTGTTGGGTTATGTTGTCGATATATCTTTCATTGTCTGAGAAATCCATGTCTCAGCAGCAGAATTAATTTCTTTGGCATTCTTATCAGTTGATTCAATAACAGGACCTATTTTAACTTTAATTGTTCCTGGATACTTTAAAAACTATATCTTGGCCAAAAATCCCCTGCATTATGAGCAAGAGGGATAACAGGGTAGCCAGACTTTTGCGCTAACATTGCACCGCCAATATTAAACTTCTTATCTTCTCCTGGTGCTGCACGAGTGCCTTCCGGATAAATAATAACGACCAGACCTTCTTTTAATCGAGCTATTCCTTGTTCTGTTAATGTGCGTAAAGCGGCCCTTGGTTTTTCTCTATCTATTGCGATTGGTTTTAATAGAGATAGTGCCCAGCCGCCAATAGGAATTTGAGTTAAAGACTTTTTTAATACAGTGGTTTGCATGGGCAAAAACAAGCGTAATGCCAATGTTTCCCAAGCTGATTGGTGTTTACTAAGAACAATAAAAGCTTGGTCTTTAGGTAAGTTTTCTAATCCTTCAACTTCATGTTTTAAACCACAGCATATTCTAGCCATAAACATAATTGTTACGGGCCAAACGTTTGCAAGTCTGTAACGGAATGAAAAAGGAAAAAATGCACAAAGAATAACCAATGGGCCGAAAAAAAGCACAGAGAGTATTATGTAAATAAAGAAAATACTGGAGCCAATATAAACTCTCAAACTATTTTTCTGAGATGATGAATTTTGCTGCGTCATAAAGATCCTCAAAGATAGGGCTGTTTATATCTGTGTTTTTATCAAAAGTATTTTTCTTGGTACCTGTTTTTACAAGCATAGGTTTGGCACCTGCAGCAATAGCGGCTTGAGCATCCCCAAGTTTATCGCCTATAAAATAGATATCAGTTAAGGAAGTATTGTTTTCCTTGGCAAATTGATTTAATAGACCAGGCTTTGGTTTTCGACACGCACAATTATCATTAGGGTGATGAGGACAATAAAAAATGCTATCAATTATCCCGCCTTTATCAGCAACTAAGTGATGCATTTTCTCATGTATCGCGGCAAGTATTGACTCATCATAATACCCACGACTTAACCCCGACTGATTAGTAATAACCACAACTTTATAGTCATGTTTATTAAGTAAGGCTATGGCTTCAAGACTACCCGCAATAGGGTGCCATTCTTCAGGTGACTTAATATAGTCATCTGAATCATGGTTGATTACCCCATCACGGTCTAATAAAACATATTTTTGCATTATGATTGTAATTTGGAAATATCAGCAATTTCAAGGAATTGACTTGATAACATAGATAATAAAGCCAAACGACTGGCACGAAGCTCTAAATCATCAGTATTAACCATCACATTATCAAAGAAAGCATCAACATTATCTTTTAGTTGTGCAAGACGCGTTAAAGCGGCTTGGTAATCTTTTTTATCTAACAATGGCTGAATCGCTGTTGCTGATTCTAGGGCCACCGAATGTAAAGTTTTTTCTTGGTCTTCAACTAAGCCAGTAATTGAATCAGCTGCTTTGGTTTCAGATTTTTTTAGAATATTAATAATACGTTTATTAGCAGCCGCCAAACTTTCAGCTTCTGGCAATGCTCTAAATGCTTTTACAGCTTGTAGGCGTTGAATAAAGTCTAAAGGTTTTGTTGGTTTGACAGAG
>Ga0105355_10002247_pt1 | contig 17543 bp, 14 predicted proteins | sample GOMGulsemesocosm_2_FD_83508 | JGI IMG/M metagenome (GOLD analysis project Ga0105355, IMG submission 83508) | Methane-oxidizing microbial communities from mesocosms in the Gulf of Mexico - GOM9C Gulf of Mexico | ecosystem: Environmental > Aquatic > Marine > Cold seeps | place: Gulf of Mexico... | reverse complement strand
TTAGGAGAATAAATAACAACATCCCCTGTTGCAATTAAGGTATCATCCGCTGTTGTAACCTTTGCAGCAAGAATTTGCAACTTTTGAGTTTCTTGCGCAGCTTGAGCAAAAGAAAGAAATAAAAATGAGATTAAAAATATACAATTACGCGCTAACAACAACAGTCCTACCTAACATATCATGAAATGTTCGCTTACCTTCATTAAAAAAAGCAAGTATAAATCCAATATAAAAGAGCATTTCAGACACAACTCTAGCGCTTGAACGAAAGGCTGCGTTTATAAAAGACACTTTACCTAAGTTATCATTGTCTATAACTTTTATCTTAGCAAATAACTTACCCAAAGTAGCCCCATAATACCAAATAAAAAAAGTATGATAAACAAATTTGATAAAAACAATTTGATACACAAATTCATTCATAATAAATAACAATTCTTCTAAAGTCGTATTGTTTTTAGTAAATAACTCCCAAAAAACAAAAATAATCAAAACAGTCATTAATATATCATCAATAACAAAGGCTTTAATTCTTGCTTGTACAGAAGCCAATTCTAATTCATCGCTATTATTCATATACTTACTTTAACGCTTGATAAGCGATATCAGTTCTTAGTTTTTTTCCTAAAAAATGAACTTGCCCACACAAAGCATAGGCTCTATTTCTTGCTTCATTAATACTTTTTCCAATACCAACACAAACAAGGACTCTACCTCCACTTGCAAAAAGTTTTCCATCTTCTCTTTTTACACCCGCATAAGAAATATGAGAATTCTTTTTTAAGTCTTCATCAATTATTTCATCAACAATTATTTCAGCAGGTTTTGATGAAGAATAAGGATAGTTTTCACTTGCCATTACAATTCCTACAGCATAATCATTTTTCATAGTAATATTTAAATTACCTAAATCTTGCGTTGCTGCTTTATAAAATAGATCAGAAACCTTGCTTTTAATTAATGGCAATAGTATTTCACATTCTGGATCACCAAAACGAACATTGTATTCTAAAATTATTGGCTCACCTTTAACAACCATAACTCCAATAAAAAGAACACCTTCAAAAGAAGCTCCTTCTTTTTTCATTCCTTCAAGTGTTGGTTTAATTACTCTGTCTTCAATTTTCTTATAAAGTTCTTCATCAACCAAAGGTGTTGGAGCATAAGCACCCATTCCACCAGTATTAGGTCCTTTGTCACCATCTAAAAGGCGTTTATGATCTTGGGCAGCTGGTAATACTTTATAATCTTTTCCATCACAAATAGCAAAAACTGACAATTCGTAGCCGTCTAAAAATTCTTCTACGATAACAGCTCTTCCAGCATCTCCAAAAGAGCTTCCACTTAACATATCACTTACGGCTTCTTTTGCTTCATCTTTTGAAGTAGCAATAATTACACCTTTTCCAGCACACAAACCATCTGCTTTTACAACTATAGGAGTGTTCATAGTATCAATAAAAGAGTGCGCTTCTTCTTCATTACTTGTTTCTAAGAATGCAGCTGTCGGAACATTGAATTTTTTAAGCATATTTTTCATATATACTTTTGAACCTTCTAAACGAGCTGCCGCTTTACTTGGTCCAAAAACAACCAAGTCTTTTGCTTTAAAAATATCTACAATACCATCAACTAAAGGAGCTTCTGGTCCAACTATAGTTAAATCAATTTTTTCATCAATTGCCCAAGAACATAAATCATTATAATTTTCAATATTAATATTTGTACCTAAATCAGAAGTAGCACCATTTCCTGGCATAAAAAATAATTCATGCTCTTTCTCATTAAAAATACTCAAACCCATTGAATATTCTCTACCACCACTACCAAGTATCAAAATTTTCACTAAAAATCCTTGCGTTAATTGTTATTTATAAAACAATGTTTAATAAACACTCTTTAATAAATAAAGTACCAAGTAGCCGTTAACCATCAATTTGGCCCATAAAAGCCAATCACTGCATGTAAGAGTTGTACTTCAGGAGTGTAAACAAAAAGAAACACTGCACACCATACACCTACATTTACTCGCAAAAATACAGTATCGGACCCTCAACAATGGAAATCCCGAGCTACCTAGATATCGTAATTGTAGCAAAGTAAATTTAAATTATAGTTTAAATATAAAGCAGGAAAAGAGAATTACCTCATTTATTCAAAAGTTCTTTAGCTAAAGCAATGCAAGAAAGAATACTTGGCGTAGGACTTATCACATAATCCAAATTTGAAGGAAAAAAAGAAGCTGTTGTTTTACCAATAAGAACAGCTTTGTAAGATTCATGCCAAGAATACTGTTTAAAAAAACATTCAATACAAGAAGGTGAGGAGAAGATAATTACTGCATCCTTAGAAATATTTATTTTATCTTCCTTTGAGCATAGGGTTTCATAAGTAATTTGTTCTTTTATATTGATTTTTGCATCTCTTAAAATTGGAACTAAATTTGAAACTGTTTTTTTAGCGCAAATATATAAAACATTTTTATTTTCAAGTAAAGGAATTAGTTCATGTGCAAAATCATTGCCATTGGATGTTTTCCCAACAAACTTAAGTTTTGATTTGTGTAACAACAAAATTTCACTTGTTTTAGGAGCGATTGCATAAGAGTCTATATTCTCCCATAAACCTTTTTGAGACTGTAATGAAGTTATGGCATTTTTTGATGTAAAAATTAAAGCATCGTATTGTGAGAAATCTATTTCAATGGGGAGATAATTAATCTTAAATACCTTAAGATTAATTATCTTTTCATGTTTTTGATTGTTTAAAAGATAAATATTAGACATAAAAAGAAGATTTCTTGTAAAAATATATGACATTCATAATTAAACCCACTTATTATTTTTTTATTCTTCTAAAAATTCTTCTTCGTGATTGTCTCTTTCACCTTTTTTTCTTGCAACTAAGTGAATTGGTGTTCCTTCAAAATCAATATTTGATCGTAAAAAGTTAATTAAATATCGTTTATAAGAAAAATGCAATACATTAGGTTTATTCATAATTAATGCAATTCGTGGCGGTTTAGTCTCAAATTGTGTAGTATAATAAATTCTTAAATAAGCACCATTTGGACTTGGAAGTGCATGTCTTCTTACCGCTTCTTCTATTGTTGCATTTAATTTAGATGTAGTAATTCTTTGTGCATAATTATCATAAATTTCAATCAATTTATCTTTAAGTCTATCAATTGAGCGTCCCGTTTTAGCAGATACTGCAATAATAGGAGCATAAAATAAAAATTTAAAACGATCTCTTATTTCTTCTTCTATTTTTTTAAAGGTTTCAATGTTATTGTCCCATTTATTTAAAACAATAATAGTCCCCAAACCGTATTCATCCACTAAACCAGCAATTTTTTCATCTAAATCAACAAAAGGTTCAGAGGCATCAAGAACTAATAATGCTAAGTTTGCTTGTTCTAACATCTCTTTTGTTCGCATTAATGCATATTTTTCAATACCTTCAATACTCCCTCTTCTTCTTAACCCAGCAGTATCAACAAAAGTAATTTCTTTGTCTTTATATTCATACATTTCATCAACAGGATCAATAGTAGTACCTGCAATTGGAGATACTACAGAGCGTTCTTCCCCAAGAAGCGCATTAAGTATAGAAGATTTACCAACATTTACTCTTCCAATGATTGCAACTCTTAATTTATTGTCATCTTCTTCACTCTCATTAATATCAGTAATTTCTTCATCATAGTTTTCATCTAGTTCATCTTCATTTAATTCTTCGTTTTCATCTTCTAAAGAAGCTTCAAGAAAAGGTTCAGGTAAATGTTTATTGATCCAATCCATTAAAGATTTTGTTCCTCTGTTGTGAGAAACAGAAATAGCAAATAAGTTTTCTTCGCCAATACCAAACTCATAAAAATCCCAAAGTCGCTCCATCTCTTTATCATTATCAATTTTATTTACAATAAGGGCTAGTTTTTTACCCAAATTTTGTAACTCATAAAATAATTCTTTGTCTTTTTCATCGGGTAATTTTTTTCCATCTACCATAAATAGTACAATATCTGATTCTTTTGCTGTTTGGATTGCTTTTCTTTTTACAACAGAAAAAATAGCATCATTTGTTTCATCTATTCCACCAGTATCTAGCATTAACGCTTCTTTGTCAAAAATATTGACTCGGTGTTTTCTTATATCTCTTGTTGTTCCTGATTGTTCAGAAACAATAGCAATACGTTTCTGAGCAATTCTATTAAAAAGCGACGATTTCCCAACATTAGGTTGTCCAACCAAAGCAATTTTTGTTAATTCTTTTATATCTTGCATTCTTATCCTATTTCTTTAAACATATACAATATGATAAAAAAGAAGTACATTTAAATTCTTAAGGTATTTAGATAAATACCTTAAGAATTTAAATATAGGAGCTTGTAATATCTTTTAATAAACAAATAGTTTTTTTGTATATGTAATTTTTTTGTATTATAACGAAAAAAAGGTATTAGCCAAAGCTAATACCTTTAAAATGTACTATTTATTATCAAGTTTAGTATAAACCGAACTTATCTTCTTCTTTCATTGGATAAATAACTCTCATATTATCGTCTTTGTCGTAAAAAACTTTAAATGCAGCTTGAGATTCTTTTAATTCATCTAAAGCATCTTCAATATCCATTGGTTTGTAAGAATTTAATCTAACCCCAATAATTTCACCTTCTAATTTTTCTAATTCATTTGCAATTTCATCTTCTTGGCTAACTGAATCAACTTCAGTTAGTTTAGTTGCTCTATGACCTGATATTTTATCATGGTGTCTTCTTAAAACTTTAGATACTCTATCAACAGCTATGTCAATAGCAGTATATAAATCTTTATCTTTTTGTTTTACAACAACAGTATCTAAATTTGCAATATTTAAAGTAAATTCAAAAGAAAATGCTTTTTTACCATGTTTCTCTTCTTGAGAAATAATCGAATTGACTGAAATAATATCTAAATTATATTTTCTAAATGCCTCTATTGATGCATTAATATATTCTTTAATTGGATCTGTTAAATCTATATGTCTTCCTACAATACTTGTATTCATCTCATACTCCTTGTAATAATTTACATGTTAAGTTTACCAAAGTAAATTTAAAAATTTATTAATTTTTTATAAGGAATGGCTTAATTTCATAACTTAGTAACTTATAATAATTATCATTCTACTCATCCGAGGACATTATTGCCTCTAATGAATCAAAAGCCAGCTCCATTTGTGTAATAATAACAGTATAATCTGCAAACTGTGTTGCCATTGTAGAATACTTATCATCGAGTTTTTCAATGGCTTCTTCTTTATCTTCTTCTAGCGTATCAACTCTATCATCTAATTTGTCAGCATAAGCACTCAACATACCATCATACCCATCCAATGAGTCTAAATATGTTTTTAAACGTGTTCCAATTCCTTCTTTTTCAGCATAACCAACAAACAATTCTTTTAAATCATCATAATTACTCGTTAACATAGAAGACAACTCATCTGAATCAACTTCCATATAACCATCAGAATCAAAACTCATTCCATAGATAAAAATATTCTCTTCATCCTCTAAACCGTAAGAGTCAAAGAAAATATTTTTAATATCGCTCATAACTGTTTTTAAAGTAGTAGAATCAGAAATAATAGCTGCAACATCTTCATCCCCATAAATATTTGAATCAACCAAATCCACTAATTCATTGTATTTAATAGCAATATTTTCAATTGACGTTACAATAGTTGTATCATCTCTGCTTAAAGTAATAGAAGATTCACCAGTGCTCACTGCACTAATGTATAATCCCGTACTTAATGTAATTTGATTACTTGATAAATCATAATCAATACCATCTACAGTTGCAAGCATATTTTGTGCTTCTAACACATGATTTCCATCATTTGTAAAACCAAAACTTACAGATGTACCATCTGAACTTGTCATATCATCAGAACTTATACTGATTTTATTATCTTCTCCACTGTTAGTACTTTTAAAAACCATTCTGTATTGTGCATCACTAACTTCTTCTAATGAAACAGTAATAGCAGAATAATAATTTAATTCTTCTACAATTTCTTCATAGGTAAAATCTGTAAAATCGTAAGTACTTGGATCTTCTTCACCAATTTTAAATTCAATTGTCCCCGTAAAGGTTTCTTCCATATCACTTATAATCTCAGATTGAAAAACATCTTTTTGTGCTAGTTGATCAATGTTTACTCTAATAATTCCTTCTTCTAAAGAAGTTGTATCAGCAGCATCAAAATTTACAGATTCTCCATTCGTAGTTGCAACGATATCATCAAAAGCCCCTGTTTCATCCGAAAAAAGGTCAAATGTTCCTACAAGTTCCAATAACTCAACAACCATTGCTTCAATTTCTTCTTCAATTACAATTTCTGCTTCAACTTCTTCAATTGATGCTGTTATAGGATCAATAATTGCTGCTGTCTCTGTTTCTTCTAAGGATTGAAGCAATTCACTACTCAAACCTGAACTTCCATCACTTCCTAATCCTAAAATACCAATAGCCATTTTTTATCCTTTACATATTTAATATTGTTTGAAGCATTTCGTCCACTGCTGTGATAATTTTAGCATTGGCTTCATATGCTGCTTGAAACTGCAAGAGTTCAATCATTTCGTAATCTGTATCCACTTTTGTTAGTTGTTCATATGTACTTAAAAGGGACAAGGTAATGCTTGATTGAATATCTAATTTGGAATCAACGGTTTCTTTGTTTAAGGAAATATTAACTCTTAAGTTTTCAACAAATTCCATTAAAGATACTGTTTCATTATTTGAACTTGAGGAAATATTTAAATCATCATTCCATTGTATTTGTGCTAAATATTCCAAGTTTTCAATACTTACTGTATTTAAAAATGTGGAGTCATACTGTAAAGTACTAATATTCACACCCGAAAATAAAGAAATCCTAGAAACACTTTGTGTTCCGGTATATTCATTTGTAGCATTTTCTCCATAGACATAACTATCATCTTCATTTTGTACATAAGAAGAGCTAAGGTCACTTAATGCATAAGCTAAATCATTCAAAGCATCTTTATACGTAATCAAATAATTATTAGAATTTTCACTTCTCAAATTTTCACCAAGTGCTAGCATACTTCCGGAAGTTAGAGTCAATACTTCATCAAGAATTTCCAAATGAACATCATCAATTGCATCAAGTGATAATTGTGTATCTTTTTCTATTGGTTCAGATTCAACTGTAATATCAAATATAAAAGAAGAATCGGTTCCCGTATCATTTGAAGTAATTATTAAATTGCCTGCTGTATTTATGCTTGCAGTTATCAAATTCTTTAAGGTAACATCATTATTTATTGCATCTATTATTGCTGTTTGGACATCTTCATTACTTGCACTAAGAGGAACATTAATAGAAATTGAATAGTCCTCATTATAGGTTAATTCAATATCTTGACTATAGGCACTAATATTCTCAAAATCTACTGCATAGACATTTTTTTGTTGAGTTGATGTATCTACCACTTCTACTTCGTAAGATAAAGTATTATGAAAAATTGCAGTCTCACCACCAATTTCAAGTTTATAATAGTTGTTACTATCACTAATTGTTATATCAACATAAGTAGACAATTCATTTTCTAAAAGATTTCTCTTATCTAACAGCGCTAATGATTCACCATTTTGTACTAATTCATCATTAACATCAACAATTTCTTGCAAAAGCGAATTAATTGATTTTGCATCATCGTTATATTCTTCAAGAATACTATCTTCAAGATTTTGCATATCAGTATATAAACCTTGCATAGTTGTAATTAAGGTTTCAGCTTTTACTTCAAAATTTGTTTTATATATTTCATTGCTGCTATCACTTCTTAAATCTTCTAAGGCCTGTAAATAATTGTTTAAATCTACAGATAAACCACTGCTGTCTGTTTCTTCAAACATTGTTTCAGCTAGAGCCAAAATATCGGAGGACTTAGATAAGTAGGATTCACTTGAGCCTTCATTGATTAAATTTTCATATAAATAAACATTGGTTTCTCTCTGTATACCTGTAATCAATACACCATTAGCATAGGAATCACTGTCATATCCAGCTTCACTTATTATTACTGATTGTTTTTTATAACCTTCCGTATTTGCATTTGCAATATTATTTGATATATTGTCAATAGCATAACGGGAGGTATCTAAGCCTGTTTGTGCAGCATTTAAACTATCTATCATAATACACTCCTAAAAAACTCTAATTACATCTTTTAATGAAATAAGTGTCGTTTCATTGTCTAGAACAAATTTTTTATCACTTAAATCAACACCCAAAACTTCTCTTGTCACTAAAAATATTTCATCATTAGGTGTAATTTGTATGGAAAAAACATTAAATTGTTTATTCATTCCATCAAGCGCTTTTACACCAGTCTCTACTGTTTTTTCTATAAATGCAAAAGAATTAGGAAGAGCACTTCTTGCAACAACTTTTTTAATATTAAGTAACATTACTTCTAACTCATCAAAATTAACCTTGTCTTTATTTTTGTTCATAAACGACTGGCATATTTTGATACTTTTATCTAAATTTTCATTGTGTAAATTGATTGAATTTTCTAACATAATTTTCCTTTTATAAATAATTAACCAAAGATAAAGAATTCATCTTTGATATTGTTGAATACAAAGCAGAGTAGATAATCTCCAAAGACTGTGCTTCTAAAGCAGCTTCCGTTAAATCAGCAGCCGCATACTCTTGATAAAAAACACTGTAATTTAAAATTTTTGTAGAATTTAGTTCTGAATAGTTATCAAAAGAAGCAATGCTTCCCCCTAATTTTGCATGAGAAGCATTTATTGAATCATATGATTCACTCATAAGTTCAATACTATTACTTAAAATCACTTTAGCATCTGCACTGCTTATTGTATTGCCCTCTAAATCTTTATTATCAAGTGCATATATAATTTCATCCAAGAGGTCCAAATAAGAAGCTTTAGCTTCTAATGAAACCGTTTGCGTATTAATAAGTTCATATTTTCCATCTTCATTAAGTTCTACATCAAGCGTGCCATTAGTGGTGCCATAAAAAGAACCATTGATAAGTTCTCCATCTAAATAAAGAACATCATAATCTATTTCTCCGTCAAAATTATGATCAATAAAACTCCATTCATTGTTATTGGCATCAATAATTCTCTCATCTGCATCAAAAGTCAAAGTCTCACCAGGTATGGCTTCATTAGTAGTATAAAACATAATGTCCATACCTGTAAGCCCTTGATCAATATATAAACCTTCATCTACAAGTGTTGTTTTATTTGTTAAACTTCCGGTATATGTAATATCATTGTTCTCATCCATTACAAAAGGAGCTTCGTTACTATTAGTACCCGCAAATAAATACACCTCATTAATATCTTCATTAAGCATATTAAAAATTGATTCTTTAATATTTTCAACATTAGAACTCATAGAAGAACGGGTATCATCGTCAATTGTGTCATTAATAGCAGTTAAAACTTCTGACATAATGTTATCCATACTGTCTTTTAAAGAAGAAACGGTAGAATCACTTGTTGTATTGTAAGTAAGGGTTTTATCAAGCTGTTCTTTAACGCCTTCAAGTGAAAGTAAAGTACCCTCAGTACTTATAATATCACCGTACAATTTTGCATCTTCACTTCCCGTTTGAATTGCTTCTCCCGAACTTAATTTACTGTTTACTGTGATATTTTGTTTATTCAATAAATCCAACTGATATAAAACTGTTGTTGTTGTATTAACCATTTAGAATCCCTTGTTTATCGTTTTAATGCTATCAACGTAGTTAATATTGAATCTGCTGTTGTAATGGATTTTGCATTGGCTTCAAAGGCTCTTTGAAAAACCATTAAATTAACCAAACTCTCAGATAAATCAGCCGTACTTAATTCTAAGGTTTCACTTACAATACTTGTTGAGTTTTCATTATTAACTGAATAAATGGCATTACCACTGGTATTAGTACTGCTGTATAAATTATCTCCAACAGCATCTAAACCAATATTATTTGTAAATTGTGCAATAGCAATTTGACCAATAGCATAATCAATTCCATCTTGTGTCATAGTAATCAAACCATTTTCATCAACCGAAATATCTCCAAAAGAAGAATCAGTTAAACCAAGAGCTTCTAAATCAAGCTGTATTGAGGATTGTGAAGAAGTTTGATTAATAGTAGAAACAATTTGCATAAATTCAGCCCCAGCACCCGTATTTCCACTAAGTTCTAAGTTTTTGTCTTTTGTATAAGTATCAGATACAACAGCTTGAAGTTCAATAACTTCTGTTACCGCTAAAACTTCTGCTGTTGCTAAAACTTCAGCTACTGCTAAAACTTCTGCCACTGCTAAAACTTCGGCCACTGCTAAAACTTCAGCAACTCCATCGCCCGCACCAACAGAAGTTTCTGGGATTGCTGCTGAATATGGGATTGCTGCTGAATAAGGGATTGCTGCTTCATAGGCAATTGCTGCTGAATAAGGAACAGCTGCTGCGTATTCAACGCCAGTAACACCAGCGACATACGTTTGATCAGCAGATGTATATTGAATAACTGCTGTAAACTCTTCACCTGCTGTTTTTGACTCAATTACCAATTGTCCATTTATATTTTTAGCTTCTACTAATAATTGAAGTTCACCATCGGAATTTATTTGACTTACTAAATCATCTATTAATATTTGCTCTTCTGAAGAAGCAGTTGCAGAACTAGAAGTAAGAGTAATTCCCGCAATTGAAATACTAATCGTAGCCCCTACAGTAGGAGATACAACGGTACCTGTATCATTGGAGAATATATCATCTGCTGAGTAAACATCTTGTTGTGTTCCAGCAACTGCTGCTTGTAATGCAACCATTGCAGATTCAACTGCACCTTCACCACTACCTTCAATAGCAGATGTTATGGTTGTTGCAACACCTTCAAATTCATTGGTTCCTGAACTTTCAAAGATATCTCCAATTAAAAAAGACTCACCAGGAATAATTGAATCTATTCTAATAGTTGCATTTGAAACATCACTTGAAGACGTACTTGCACTGTTGTCACTTGATTCAACGGTATAAGCATTCAAACCTGTAATATTAGATATCTCATCTGCTAACGCTTTATACGTAGCATTTCTACTTGCTTGGATATCTTGATCTCCTGCTCCACCTGCAAAACCATCTCCATCTAAATCCAATGCAGTTAAAGTTGTTGAAGTAGTAGTAACACTTATATAATCTTGCGAAATTTTATCCCCATTAATATATACATAAATTTGATCCCCTTCAGAATTTAAAACACTGTTAGATGAATCAGGAAAAGCTATAGTTGAGCTTTGTGATATAGAAGTAGTTGATGAAGCATCTGGTTCTAAAGCATAACTTTCTAAAGCATCCGTGTAATTGGTAATCAATGCTTCAATATCTGAGATCTTTGTGGATTGAGATTTAACACCAGACCCCGTAAGTTCCTTGGCATCGGCACTTGCAGATGTTGAATAATCTGTCATTTTTGCAGCATAAGTTTGTACCTGATTGGTAAATTGAATGATTTGGCTTCCACCAATAATACTAAAAACATCTGTAAAAGAACTGATATTACTGTTAGTAGATGTAACATCAGTATTTGCATCCAACGTACTCATGGCCCATCCTTGCACCTCAAAACCGTTAGCATCTTGAAGCGTGCCATTTTCACCCATTCTAAGATTTCCGGCTCTTGTATAAAAAAGGTCAGAAGTACCCGAACTACTGGTATCTGCAACAACAAAAAAACCATCACCATCCAATGCCATATCATAAGAAGAGCCTGTTAAATTAAGACTTCCTTGTGTAAATTGTTTTTCCGCAGTAGTTACAGTGGAACCTTTTCCAATACTATCTTGATACATAAGATCTGCAAAAGAAACTCTTGAGGCTTTATACCCCACCGTATTAACATTTGCTATATTATTTGATTCATTGTCAAGCGCTGTTTGAGCACTTGATAATCCTGATATTCCTGTCCATAATGCACTAATCATTTTAAATCCTTTAAGATTATCTATTAAAAATAACTTTTTGAATGATAAAGATTTAAAGTAAATAAAGGGTATTCATTAAGCAACAAAAAATAAAGAAAAAATAAACAATAATTACATTAGTAAATTTTCGTAATCTCAGAATATAATATTTGTTCTGCTTCACTCTTATATGAACTGGCATTGGATTTTGAATACGATAAATAAGAACTGCTTTGAGATAAAGTAGAAGCACCTCCTTCTAAAGACACTACAAGTTGCGACTGTCCATTGGTATTTTCAGCCATTGAAGCAGTAATTCCATCATATAAAGATAATTCAACTGCTAAATCTTCATAACTTTTATTATAAGTAGATAGAGATATCTCTGTTCCATCACTTTTTGTAAATGTGATACTTGAGCCTTCGTTGCTTTCATTAATAATAGCTTCAGAGTCAAGCGTTTCATCAAAACTATAAAGGTCATAATATTCGTTGAGTTCATATACACTTAAATAGATAACACCTTCAACACCTTCAACAGAAGAAACTTGGTATTGTTTATTTATTCCCTCATCATTTAAATCGCCATTTTCAATAATATTTCCAATTAAAGATGCTGAATTAGCAAGAGTTGAGTTTTCAAAAGATACTTGTAATGCCTCCATTGCATCAACCGTAGCAGTATTGGCACTTAGTGTAGATAATTGTAATTGTGTAGACATCATAGAGGCAGAATCAACAGGTTCCGTAGGATCTTGAAGCTCTAATTCTTTTAACATTAACGTAATAAAATCTTCGCTGGTTAACTCATCATTACTCACAGCTGTAGTAATAGTGTTTCCATATGCATCGGTAGAAGAACTTGTTGCTAATTCACTTATAGTAGACATTGTTAATCCTTTTAGGTTTTATCTAGATTAGCAGGAGAAAAAAAATAAAGGGTAAGGTTAAATAAATGTAAGTAAATAAAAAGTAAATAATTACTTTTTATAATCTATAACAAAAGTATGTATTCCTTTTTCATAAGTATAGTTAAGTTTATAACCATGTACATCAATAATATTTTTTGTAATATACAAACCAAGGCCTAGTCCCTCATTAATAGATTCATATTCTCTATTAAAGGGTTTATAATACTCATTAATGTCTTTTTTTAAAGCCCTACCCTTATTAGATATTGAAATAGAAGAATGGGAAATAAGTAGTTCAGGATTACCATTGGAATTATATTTTAAGGCATTATCAATTAAGTTTTTTAAAGCAATAGAAAAAATCTGAAAATCAACATCAATACTTACATCAACACTGGATACATTAATTTTATTGTTATCAAGTAATAACAAATCAAAGGCTTCATCTAAAACATCTAAAACACGATAATTAGCCCTCTTTAAGGTTATTTTACCAGAAGTCAATTCTTCAATTTTTGAAAATTCTATTAATAAGTATTCTAATCGATAAAATACTTTTTGCAGAATTTCTTTTCTTCTGGAGCTAGCTAGTGTATCACTTATTAATTTTCCTTTTGTAATAGGTGTGTTAAGCTCATGCATAATATTACGTAAGAATAAGTTTCTTGATTCTCTGAGTTCTTTTATTTTTATCAATGCATTGTTAAATTCATTGCTAACTTCTGAAATTTCATCTTTATATATTAATTCTTTTTCAATAATAAGTTTTCCATTTGAGAAGTTTCTGATTTTCTTTTTTAATAAAAGAAGGGGTTTTAGTTTTTTCATTAAAAACAAGTAAAACCACAACAAAACCATATCAACTAGAACAAATAAAACAAACCATATAAGATTTTCTTTAAAAGAAGAATTTAAATCTTCAAATAAAATATCTTTTTTTAATAAAGCTGGTAATAAGGGAGCATTTCTTAATAAACCTGCAAGTATCTTATCTGATGATTTAACAATAGGTATAGGAAATAAATCTCTAAAGGGCTCATTATTTCTTGGACCTAACCTTCTAGGGGGAGGTAATAATTTACCATCCTTTCCCATTCTTAAATGTGGTGGTCTCCTATGCTTGCCATTTAGATTTCTAAAAAAATTTCTATTGATTTTGATATATACTTTATTTTTATAAACAAAATTAATAGTAGCCCCATTTTTTGAATTTAAATATTCAATAGATTCATTTTTTATACTTTGATAATCCAAGTCACTTATTTTAAGATTAAGATGTTTTATTTTTTTATTTATATCTTCATTGTTTAAGTTATGATTTGAAATATTATTAATCAAAATCATTGCAACAAAATGACGTTTTGACCTTTCTTTATTAATAGTATCTTGGGAAAAAATAAACAAAATAAAAATCATTATATTTATAAAAAAAAAGATAAATATAAAAAATATCTTAATTTGAATAAAAATAGAATGTTTTTTAGGCGTTAACAAATTTATAACCTATGCCTCTAATTGAGAGGATATGTTTGGGTTTTTTAGTATTGTTTTCAATTTTACCACGAACTCTTCCTATTAATACATCAATACTCTTATAAGAGCTTTCATATTTTATAGATTCTACATTTCCTAATAATTCTTCTCGTGAGATAATAAAACCACTTTTCTTTATTAGATAAGAAAGAATATAGAATTCTGCATTGGTTAAAGATAAAATAGAATTATTTTTTATAATTTCCATTTTTTGCTCATTTACTGAAAAAAGGTTTAGGCTATTTTTTTCTTCTTCTATAAGGGGACTTATTTTGCAGCGTCTTAAAATTGATTTTATTCTAAATATAAGTTCTTGAGTATCGTATGGTTTTGGCATAAAATCATCTGCTCCATATGAAAAACACGCAATTTTGTCACCCAAATGAGAGCGAGCAGAAGAAATAATAATAGGAGTATCAAATTTTTTTCTAATCATATGACAAACATCAATACCATCAATACCTGGTAAAGATAAATCTAAAATAATTAAATCATATTTTTTACTATTTAAAGCAGAGATTCCAAGTTCAGGTTTTTCGTAGTTAGTAACTTTTATATTGTATTGATCCAGATATTCTGTTAGAATTTCAGCTAATTCTACATCATCTTCAATCATTAGTATGCTAATCAATTATTACTCCTTATTTACAAAAAGAATTGTAGCTCATTAAAGTAAATAAAAAGTAACAAAAACTCAAATAAGTATTTCTCTGTTACCTTTTACATTAGGTTCAGATAAAACTCCAGCCATTTGTAATTGCTCAATAATAGTAGCGGCTCTGTTATAGCCAATTCTTAATTTTCTTTGTATATAAGAAATGGATGTTTTTTTATCATTAAGAACTATCATTTTTGCACTTTCGTACAATTCATCAAAACCACTTACATCAGAAGGATTAGAACTCATACCCGAGCCCTCTTTTGATTTAATAAAATTCATATCATATTGCACTTCTCTCTGTGCTTTTAAGAACTCAACTACTTCTTCAATCTCATTTTCTTTTGACCAAGGAGCATGAAGTCTTACAAGCCCTGACATTCCAGGAGGAGTAAATAACATATCCCCACGGCCAAGTAATGATTCAGCGCCCATAGCATCTAAAATGATTTTTGAATCAATTCTCTGACCTACTTTATAAGCAATTCTACTTGGAAGGTTCGCTTTAATAAGACCAGTAACAACATCCACAGAAGGTCGCTGCGTTGCTACTATTAAATGTATTCCAGAAGCTCTTGCCATTTGAGCAAGTCTTGCAATTGAGATTTCAACTTCTTTTCCAGAAGTCATCATTAAATCTCCTAGCTCATCAATAATAACAACAATATAAGGAAAAGCATCGTAATCTGCTGTTTTTGATTTTTCATTATAGTTTTCAATATTTTTTGTACGTGATTTAGCCATTAGAGTATATCTTCTCTCCATCTCTAAAACCATATTAGCTAAAGCAGTTACTGCTTCACTTGGTTTTGTTATGATAGGAGTTAATAAGTGAGGAATATCTTCATACATTGTAAATTCAAGCATTTTAGGATCAATCATAACCAGTTTTAAATCATCTGGAGAATTTTTATATAATAAAGATAAAATCATTGAATTAATACCCACAGATTTTCCTGAACCAGTAGTTCCAGCAATTAACAAGTGAGGCAGTTTTTTAAGATCTGTTACAAAAGGTTTACCAACAATATCTTTTCCTAAAATCATAGTCAAAGGAGAAGTGGATTTTTGGAAAATTTCTGAGTCCAGTAAGTCTTTAAAATAAATTATTTGAGATTCTTCATTAGGAACTTCAATACCAACAACATCTTTACCAGGGATGGGAGCTTGAATTCTAATAGTTTGCGCTTTTAAAGCCATTGCTAAATCATCTTGTAAATTTAATATTTTAGATACTTTAATATGAGCAGCTGGTTTAAATTCAAAAGTAGTTACTACTGGACCTGTATACGTACGTACGACATCCCCTTCAATTTTAAATTTTGCAAGCTTATCTAATAAATCTCCAATTTTTTTATCAATTAAATCTTCATCCATTTTTGATTTTTTTGCTTTAGGAGCATCTTGAAAAAATTTATTTAAAGGCAGTTTAAAATCCTTTGGTTTAATATTTTCACCCAATTCAATTTGATCTTGTAAAATTTTGTTTTCTTCTAATTCTTCAACAATTACAGAATGACCTAAATCTGATTCAGCTACACTTTGCTCTAAAGGTAAATCATCTTTTTCTTCTATAATAATCGCTTCTTGTATTTTTTCTTCTTTTGGAACTGCTTCTTCAAGTATTATTTCAGCAGTGTCCCCTACTTCTTTAACCAAAACTTTTTCAGCTTTTCTTTTTACACGTTTTTTACTGGACTGTGGTATTTTTTCAATTTGTTTAAAATCAAAAGTTGGTTTTTTTATTTTTACAGCTGCTAATTTTTCTTTCAATGAAATATTTTTATCTTCAAGAAATACGAATAAAGTAATAACAAAACAAATTAAAATAAAAACCCATAAACCTGCTTTTCCAATAAAAGGGTTTAGACTTAGTACAATAATATTTCCGATTTCACCACTTAAATTGTCTTTTATTACTAAAGATTGAAAAACCAATACCGCAAAAATAAAAATTATTAAAATTAAAGATTTCATTAATAATTTTTCTTTTTCATATACAATAAAGTTAAGAATATATAAGGGATACAATAAAAAAAGCAAATAAGCATAAGAGAGATAGCCAAAATAATTATGTGAAAAGTTAGCAAAACTAGAGCCAATAACACCTACAGTTTGGGTATCAGAAATAAAAATAGAATATTGTAAAAACAGTATGATAAATAAAGAAATTAATGAAAGTATTTTTTTAGTTATGGTTTATCCTTTTAATAATTTAGAAATTTTGCCTTGTAATCGTAACCATGATCGGTGTTCCATCAGAGGAAAACCAGCCCATTGTTTTTTACTTACTTTAATACTTTTAGTAACACCAGCACGTGCTGATATTGTAGTAAAAGGTGCTATTTCTAGATGTCCTGCGGTTCCACTTTGTGCACCCATAATAACATACTCATTTAAAACAGTAGAGCCTGCTAATCCAATTTG
>Ga0105355_10002243_pt1 | contig 17550 bp, 11 predicted proteins | sample GOMGulsemesocosm_2_FD_83508 | JGI IMG/M metagenome (GOLD analysis project Ga0105355, IMG submission 83508) | Methane-oxidizing microbial communities from mesocosms in the Gulf of Mexico - GOM9C Gulf of Mexico | ecosystem: Environmental > Aquatic > Marine > Cold seeps | place: Gulf of Mexico... | reverse complement strand
CACCGAACGTGGTTTTCGCCGATGCGCCGAATCTTGATGAGGCCGCCGCCGCCGCTGCGGGTGCTATTTGTTTCAATCAGGGCGAGGTCTGCACCGCCGGTTCACGCCTACTGGTGGAAGACAGTATTGCCGATGCGTTTATCGCCAAGGTGCGCGAGGCCATGAAAACTTGGCAGCCGGGTAACCCGCTTGATCCGAATACCAATGTTGGCGCGATTGTGGACGAAGCGCAGTTGCGACGTGTGCTCAGCTATGTCGCTAAAGGCAGCGAGAGCGGTGCAGATCGGGCCCTGGGTGGTCAGCAAGTCATGCCAGTGTCGGGCGGCCTGTATATCGAACCGACCTTATTCGATAAGGTCACCTCGGATATGAGCATCGCCCAGGAAGAAATATTTGGTCCGGTGTTGTCGGTGATTCGCTTTACCGATGAGGCTGAGGCGCTGGCGATTGCCAATGACAGTATCTATGGTTTGGCGGCGGCGGTTTGGACGCGTGATTTGAGTCGAGCGCACCGTTTTGCCCGCGGCTTAAAAGCCGGTTCTGTGTGGGTGAATCAATACGACGGCGGCGATATGACAGCGCCCTTTGGCGGTTTTAAGCAGAGTGGTAACGGTCGAGATAAATCACTGCACGCGCTGGATAAATACAGCGAGTTAAAAGCGACGTGGATTAAATTATAGGTTTGCACTGCGCGGGAAAATAAAAACGGGCCCTGTGCCCGTTTTTTTAGCTTTTCATATGAGCTGAACGGCGTCGTCTATGAGCTACTGTTCAATATGATGGGAGCGATGACCTCTTCAAGCTTCTTGTAACTGAATGGTTTGGTGATGATCGAGTCCATGCCCGAGTCCGTGCACATCTCAAGGCGCTCGGATACGGCGTGTGCGGTTAGCGCAACGATCGGTACGCGGCCGGTCGAGGCCTGTTCTTCTAGCTCCCTAATGATGGAGGTGGCGGTTAAGCCGTCCATCTCTGGCATTTCGCAGTCCATCAAGATTAAATCAAAGTCGCTGGCGTGAACGTTGAGGTTGTGGCCTTTGAATTGTTCGATGGCTTTAACGCCATCGGCGGCTCGACTGACCGTATGCCCAACCTTGCGCAGCATTCTAGAGGCCACTTGGAAATTCACGTCATTGTCCTCGGCGATGAGTATGTTCAATGTCTGCGTGTGTTTTTCTGTGACACCTGGTTTCTTTTGTCTTTGTTTGAGGGTGGTGAATCCCAAGGTACGGCTGATGATAGACTCAAGCTGCTCCGCGATAATGGGTTTTTGTGATGCATAATTCACGCCCCAGCTTTGATAGTTTTCGGGCGTGGGTAGGCTGTTGGTGGCTGACAAGATAATCACTAGGTAGTCATCGCTGTTGTCTTTCTCATGTATCGCTTTGGCGGTGGTTATGCCGTCCATTATCGGCATGTCTATGTCCAGTGAAATCAATTTGAACGGTCGCCCAGCTTGCTCGGCCGCCTCGATGGCTTCAAGTGCTTCCAGGCCGTTTCTGGCTTCACTGACAACAAGGCCTGAGGCGCTGAGACCTTCTCTGATGACCTGCCGGTAGGTGTCATTGTCATCAACGACCAGTACCGATATACCGACCAGCTGCTCGTTGTGGATCACGGTTATCGCGCTTGACTGATCACTGGCGGGCCGAATGGGCAACTGAAAAGAGAAGGTGGTTCCCATGCCAAAGCGACTGTGCAGCGTTAAGGTGCCCCCCATCATTTCAACCAATTGCTTGCAAATAGTTAAGCCGAGACCGGTGCCGCCGTATTTTCGCGAGGTGGAGCTGTCGGCTTGAGCGAAATCTTGAAAGAGGTTCTCTGAAACTTCCGGTTTTATCCCAATGCCCGTGTCGCGCACAGAAAATAATAACCCGTCTTGTTCGGCTTCTATGTTGAGAACAACTTCGCCTATGTCGGTAAACTTACAGGCATTACCTAGCAGGTTGGTGATAACTTGGCGGCAACGGTTTTCATCTCCGTGCCAAATTTTGGGTGTGTTGGGGGCGATACGGCAGACAAGGTCAATTTTTTTCTCGCGAGCACTGGCGGTAAATACACCAATACAGTCTTGGCTCAGCTGCGATAAATTAAAATCCACGGCTTCAATTTCCATCTTGCCAGCCGCTATTTTGGAGTAATCGAGAATCTCATTGATAACATTGAGCAGCGCGTGCCCAGAGCTGTTGATGATGTTGCAGTAGTAGCGTTGGTTTTCGTCCAGTTTTGTATCGGACAGCAGCTCAGACATGCCCAGTACGCCATTCATGGGGGTGCGTATTTCGTGACTCATTTTAGCGAGGAAGTCACTTTTTGCCCGGCTCTCAGACAGAGCCAATTCTCGATCAACACGTAATCCTTCCAGTTGTTTTACCAAGGCAAAAAATAGGTATCCAGCCACAATGACGTAGCTGAAGACAATGACGGGAGTGGCGTTTTGGTTGCGGTCTGGACCGAAGTAAACATAAAGTATGATGCTGCAAAAAAGCAAAGAGTAGACACCCCAGGATAATACGTAGTCTTTGGACGCGGCGTGCCCCTGCTGCCAAAGTACGAAAGCATTGACCGTGTTCACCAGTAGCACAGGAATCAGCAACGGAATAGTGTGGTTGTAGACCCAGTTGGAAGCGCTATCACTGAGGAATGAATAACTAAAAATAGCCAGGCAGCAGATTCCTGCGATGATCGTGTTGTGCCAGTAGACGCTGGGGCGAAGGTTTTTTAAATCGAGAAAAGCGTTGGCAAACAATGCTTGTGAGAGCGGTATTAGGGTGAGGGATACGCTGAACGCTCGGCTGGCTATCCAGGTGTTTTCAGGCCAAAACCATTCGTAGGCGTAGCCCTGTCGACACAGCGCGGTGCTAAAAATGGCCAGGGTGCTAATAGCGTAGAGGAGGTAGGTATCATCACGTATCCGCAACCACATAACTAGGCTCAGTACCGAAAATAATAACAACATACCAAAGAGCATGCCGTAGCTCAGTACCTGCCGGAAATTGGGGTTGACCAAACTGTCGGTCGAAGCCATTTTTAATTGCGACATGAAAGCGCGGGGCGATTCCTCCACACGCAGTAACAGATGTGTTTTTGCGCCAGCCTCGACGCGCATGGGATAAATGAAGTGGTGGTTCGGTATCGGACGCTCTAGGTAAGGGTAGTTGGTGCCGAAGCGGTCGTGTTGGATGTCGGCGTCTTGGTTTATGACATAAATTTGCATGTCGCGGATGAGCACATAACTTGAGCGCAGTAGAAACTCCACCGCTTCTCGGCTCGGATTATTAAACGTTAGATGTATCCAAACAACATGCTGGTCAAGTGGGTTGGGTCTGAACTCATGATTACTTAACCAGCTAACCTCAGCGGATGGCGTCTCTAGGCTATTCAGTATTGCCTCAAGGGTGGCTTCCGTATTATTGCCAGGATCGTAAAATCGAGTGTACGCGGTGACCGTGAGGTCTTCGTAGGGTAACGCTAAGTTTATATTGTTGCCGATATTGCCCTCGGCGTGGCTTGCGCCTGCGCTGAGCAAACAGGACAGAAACCATGCCGCAAGCCAGAATAATCTTAGTGTCTTCGAGCCGGGAGAGCGGTGTTTGCTATGCACGTGGTCAACTTCCGTTGTATGGGCTGCTATCGCTAAAATAAGTTGCCACCGTGGTGGGTATCACCGGCCGTTCTAGAGGGCGGTGGTTCTTAATGACTATAGCAACAGATGTGCGGGCGAAGGGCGTTAACATCAGTGTTTTGTTTGCCGCAGGTGTACTGCTGATCAGCTTGATGCATGCCCGATAATTGATGGTGCTATGGGCACGTGGCTGGGCTTATTTGGCGGGGTGTTGTGTTCCTGCGTATCACACTGGTGCAGGTTATGGGCGTGTGGCTCAGGCGTAGCAGGATGCCAATTTCGACGACAAGGGTTGGGCCGTGATGATGTCTGCTGAGCTGGCTTGGGGGGTATAGCTTGGTTACCAGTAGCTCTATTTGTGTGCCCCCAGTTAGCGCACTGATGATTATGCTCGTGCGTTAACAGAGGGCTGCGTTTGTTCTGCGTTGACCGCTTAAAACACATCCTTCAAGCGGTGGTAACTCATGCCAAGCGCCAGCAGGGGTGAGCGGAATGCTCGCCCGCCAGGGAAGCGCATGTGTTTCACCTTCTCAAATACTTCAATACGACTGCTTTCGGCGGCAATGTTCTCAGCGATCAGCTTGGCGGCCAAGTGGGTGACATTGACGCCGTGGCCGGCGTAAGCCTGGGCGAAATAAACATTGGGTCGCAGGCGGCCAATCTGTGGCAGGCGGTTGGCGCCAATGCCAATCATGCCGCCCCATTGGTATTCAATTTTGATGTCTTTTAGGTAGGGGAAGACCTTATCCATGTTGGGGCGCAGCGCATTGGTGATGGACTTCGGGTCGCGGCCGGAATAGGTGCACAAACCACCAAAGAGTAGGCGGCGGTCGGCGCTGAGGCGGTAATAGTCAAGGTCGACACGCTGATCACAAACGGCCATATCCTGCGGCAGTACCCGCTGGCACTGCTTTTCGGTGAGTGGCTCGGTGGCTATTACGTAGCTGCCAGCCGGTAGGATTTGACCTTCTAGGGTGTCCTCTAAACCGGCGACATAGGCGTTGCCACAAATGACGAGTCGGTCGGTGTGGACAACGCCCTTAGCGGTTTTGATGACGCAGCGCTCGCCCTGCTGGATATCGACGACGGCTGACTGCTCAAAAATTTGCACGCCTAATTCGGCGGCGGCGGCGGCTTCACCACAGACGAGGTTGAGTGGGTGTAGGTGGCCACTGCCCATGTCAGTAAGGCCGCCCACGTATGCGTCCGACCCGACCACCTGGTGCATGTCACCTTGCGAGAGTAGTTGTGTCTCATAGCCGTAACCAATGTCGTCGAGCCAAGCTTTGTCTTCTTCAAAGTCGCGTAGGTGTCTTGGCCGAGTGGCTAGGTCGCAATAACCCATCTTCAGGTCACACTCAATCTTGTACTTGGCGACCCGGGCCTTGACGATCTCGGTGGCCTCGAAGCCCATCTGGTTGATGGCGTCTATGCCCTCTTGACCTATGTCGTTGCGAAAGCCTTCGATGCCGTGGCCGATGCCGCGGATAACCTGCCCACCATTGCGCCCCGACGCGCCCCAACCAATGCGATAGGACTCAAGCAGGGTTACCTTAAAGCCGCGTTCAGCCAGCTCCAGTGCTGTATTCACACCACTGAAGCCACCGCCAATGACGCAGACTTCTGTCTCGAGGCTGCCCTCAAGCTCGGGATAACGCTGTGGATAACGCTGGCTAGCGAAATAGTAAGAGTCTGGGTATTCGCTGGAATGGGTACCTAGGTTGAGCATATGAGAGCCTTTCATCTGCATCGAGTGTGTAATATCTCGATCAAGTGTATTTAATATTTAACAATGTACTCAAAAGTCGTTAGGCTGGGAAGCATCTCTGCGAAAATACATGGCGGTTGTAAATGATAATGCTGACCAGCTATTCAGCGCTGCTATATACTCGCGGGCTAATCAGTGCGCGTTGTATTGCGCCTCGACTTATATAATTCAGTACCGAGCTAGGAGCTAGCCATTGGACGTTGGTATTCGTTTAAAAAATGCCCGTAAGAAAGTGGGCATATCACAGCGTGAGCTTGCTAAGCGAGCAGGGGTGACTAACTCCACTATCTCCATGATTGAGAAGAATAACGTTAGTCCCAGTGTCAGCTCGCTGAAAAAAGTGCTGTCCGGCCTGCCCATGTCGCTGATGGATTTTTTCGATTCGGAAGAGTCTTCGCGCTTGGATATCCCCGTGGTCTACAAACCGGAAGACTTCTTGGATTCATCGGTCAACGACATCCAGTGGAAGCTGATCGGTAAAAGCTTCCCCAATCGACAGATGTCTTTTTTGGTTGAGCTCCTGCCGCCTGGTTCTGACACGGGTTCTGAGGCGGGCGAGGACATGTACATGCACGAGGGCGAAGAGGCGGGCTATGTACTGGAAGGGCAGTTAGAACTGACCGTTGAGGGTGAGATATACAACCTAGAGGCGGGCGACGGCTACTACTTTGACTCGCGTCGTCCGCACCGCTTTCGCAACCCTCACGAGGTCGACTGCCGTATGGTGTCAGCCACGACTCCGGCCGACTTCTAGGTTCGTTTGTTGATGCCGTGAAGCAGGTCCGGCGGCTAACCCCGCCGAGCACTTCTTTCAGTTAGTCCCTTTAGTCAGTCAGTTCCCCGCGTATTGCATCCAGCTTGCGCTTGCCTTTGGCTTCTATTTTTCGCGACATCCACATCCCCCACTCCGGTTTGAGTCCCGCAAGGCTTGCGACCCAAGCCTTGTGAGAGGGCAGCGCGGCTTCCATTGGCTGCTGCTCCCACACCCTGCCTAGTATTAAACCGCCTGTTTCCTCGACTGTTAGGGGTCTCGTGCCGCTGAATACAATGCGCGCGTGCTCGCCGAAGCCCACCTGCTTGTCCATCATTGGCGTGGCAATCAGATCTGGGCAGACGCTTGTCACTTTCACGTGCGACCCAGCTAGGGCTAAGTCCATCGCCAGCCCGCCGCTAAAACTCCTCGCGGCGGCCTTTGATGCGCAGTATGCGACGACGCCGGGCGCCGGGCCAAAACCCGCCAGTGAAACCACATTAATAATATGGCCGCGGTTTTGTTTTTCTAAGTGCGGCAACAGCACGTCACAACCGTTCGCCATGCCCATGACGTTTATGTCCAGGTGTGTGCGCATTTGCTGGGCGATATTTTCATAGGCGTAGCCTGGGCGAATAAAACCGGCGATGTTTAACAGGTGCGAAAATTTGAGGCCCTGTTGTTGAGTATCTTCATAGAGCGCTTGCCAGTTATCACGGTCGGTAATATCCAGCTTGGCTAGCTGTACCCGCGAAGTCGGCCAGCCGTCACTGGCGGCGACCTGTTGCAGTTGATCGTCGAGCAGGTCGGTGGCGAGGACAGAATAACCGCGCTGTAATAATTGACCCGTGACATAGCGACCCAAACCGCTGGCGCTGCCGGTGATCCAAACCCAAGGCTGTGGTGTGGCTTCACTCGCGCTCGCTTGAGCCACTGATGGCTCGGTTGCTTTAAAGTGCTCGGTCAACTCTGCCATGGCCTCTTCAAAATTAACCTCGGGTTTATAACCCAGCTGCTTGCGGGCTTTGTCGATTGAAAATTGATTGGGACCGCCGAGCAGACGAAAAGCCGCGCGGGTGATTAATGGCCGCTCTTTACGCTTAAGCAGAAGGCCGAGTTTTTCTAGAATTGGCGCCGCGCACTTGGCTGCAAGGTTGGGGATCGATTTGGGCGCTGGCGCGTTGGCGGCTTGCGCGAGGCGTCGCGTGTAGGTTTCCCAGGTGACGCCAAAGCCGTCGGCGGCATTAAATATATCGCCCTGGGTGCAGTTCGAGCGTGCGGCGGCAATTAACATGGCGACGACATTATTGACGTGCACCAAACCTGCATCCCAGCGTCCGCTGCCTAAAAGACAGGGGTTGGCATTGCGGATATTCTCGAGCAAGTCGTTCACCCAGGGGCCGCTGCCCACACCAAAAACATTCGCCGGACGAATAATGGTGGCCTTTAACTGTTTGATTTTGACGGCGGCTTTGGTGACGCGCTCTTGCTCTTGTTTGCAAAATTCGTAAGCCGACGCGGGTGTACCAATCTGGCTTTCTTCCGTGAGAGCACCCTTGGCCAGTGAGGAGGCGTAGGCGCAGACGCTGGTGGTCACGACAAAATGCGCATCGTGTTTGAGGGCGAGCTCAATTGCCAGCTCTGTGCCTTTTACCGTAATGTCGACATGGGTTTGTTGCGCGCCCCAGTCGCTCACCACCGCGGCCAGATGAAAAATAACATCGGTGGGGCCTATCTCCTCGGCCAGTTCGTCCAGCGAGCGTATGTCTCCGATGACGCTGCGCACACGCCCGTCTTCATCACTGCCCCACTCTTCGGGCCGTGCTTCGCCCGGCATCATTAGGGCAACCACCGCAATCTTCTCACTGAGTAGCTGACGCACAAGGTGGCGGCCAATAAAGCCGCCGGCACCTGTGACAAAGGCCGAGTTCATCTGGCTCATCTTTTATTCCCCGATCACAATCAAATTATCGCAGTTCTTACCTTCGGCGGCGCACATGGCGCGGTAAACTTTTAGCACGGTCTTGGCATCGAGAATACTGATGACATTACCGTCATCATCGATGTTGACGTTGCTGCCAAAAATAGCGAACCAGACCACGGCGTCTTCCTTGGCGTCGTCGGCGACCGTTAAGGTGTGCAGAGAATGAGCCGGTTCGTACAGGTAAGCGCCGGCCTTATTGACCTTGTCTGGGTACTCCTTGTAAAACCATTCGCCTGAATGGGTAACCGCAAACACCGGGCCTGTGTGGTAGTGGGTGTCGACGCCAAAGCCAGGTTTGAAAACACTGCGTACCACCCAGAGGTTTTGATTTAAGTCGACCTGTAATAGCTGCAGCGAAGAGCCATCGGGCAGGCCGATATAGGGCAGGTCTTCGTCGTTAATCAAAGAGGCTTCACGACTGTCGGTGCGTGATACCACGCCGCCGGCGGCCATCTCTTCGAGCAGTTTATTGAGCAGAGTTGGATCAGACATGGGCAGTCTCCAGGCTTTAGGTGTTTGGGTTGGTTATCAGTCTGTGTAGCTTAGCTGGGGGCGACCGCTGAAAACTTGACTATTCACGAGCAAAAGTTGACTATTTACGACTATTGTTTGCAGGTGTCGTAGTGTTTTTAGGGGGGCTTATGCACATGGTCAGGAGTGGCTCTATCGATGGTTACGAGAGAGCCGTCTTACAGCTGGGTGGTAACCCCCAGCCAATCATGCAGCGGGCGGGCATTAGCAGTGCCCAGCTGCGCCAGCCAGACGCGCTGCTCTCCTACGAGAAGATGGCCGATCTGCTGGATCTGACGGCCATCACCTGCCAACAAACCGCTTTCGCGCTCTTTCTGGCAGCCAGACAGAATCCTTTGGTGGTGATTGGTGAGCTGGCGGTCTCCAGTGGGCAGCAGCCAACTCTGCAAGAATCCATGCGCTTTACCAACAAACACATGCGCATACACGCCACCGGTGTGCATTTGGAATTGCTCACTCAGGGGCAGTACACCGAGTGCCAGCTGCAGTTTGATTTCTCCAATGCCTACGGTTTGACACAGCTGATTCAGCTCAGTGTTGCGCAGCTGTTTAATGCCGTTTCAGCGATGGAGACGGGGGGCAGTCGCTCGGTCTCCATACACCTGCGTCAGGCGCCGCCCCTACCCGAGACGCCAGTGCCGGAGGTGTTTAAGCGACGGCTGGTGTTTAACAGTCACTTTGACGGCATCAAGGTGCCGCAGGCCTGGATGTCGAGGGAGCCCAAGGTCGACAGCGCGCTGATGCGTGAACACTTTCAAGCGCGCATGCAGCTATTAGAAAATGCCTACCCGAATGACTTGCAGGCGCAGGTGCGTTACATCATTGGCAATTTACTGGCGAGCAGTGAATGCACGGTGGGGCGCGTGAGTGCGGCATTGGGATTGCACCAGAGGGTGCTGCAAAAGAGATTGCAGCAACAAGGGGTTAGTTTTCGGCAGTTGTTGCAAGTAACCCGCAAGGACATTGCGCAGCAATTGTTGCAGCACGGTCATATGAGCGTGACGGATCTCGCCCTAAACCTGGGTTACTCGGAAGTCGCGGTGTTTAGCCGTCACTTCAAGCAGTGGACCGGTTGCTCGCCACGCCAGTGGCGGCAGCGGGTTTCAGTGGTCAGAGATTCGTGAGCCGCTATCATGTGTGGCTGGCCTAGTATGCGCTCACACGCTGAGGGTTAGTTTACGGTGGTTGGGACGTCAGCCTGAGGCTGGCTTAATGCGTGCAGGGGAATATCTTGGTTGCTGTCTGCCGCAATAGTCGAGAGAGGTTCTTCTGAGTAGCTTGCTTTTAACTCGAGAATTTTTTCGATGTTTTCAGCGAACAGTTGTACCAGCCGCGGATCAAACTGTTTAGCCGATAGGCGTTGGATTTCTGCCAGTGCCGCGGTGGCTGTCCAGGCGTGTTTGTAGGGGCGCTCACTGGTGAGGGCGTCAAAGACGTCACAGATCGCGGTGATGCGCCCTTCAACGGGGATGGCTTCAGCGGCCAGGCCTTTGGGGTAGCCGCTGCCGTCCCACCACTCGTGATGGCTCAGGGCGATGACGGCGGCCATTTGCACCAGTATTGAGTTGTGGTCATCGAGCAGGTTGGCACCAATGTAGGTGTGACGCTTCATGATGTCGCGCTCGGCCTCGGTGAGCTTGCCTGGTTTGAGTAGAATGTCGTCGGCGATGCCTATTTTGCCGAGATCGTGCAGCGGCGCGGCTTTTTCGATCATAAAGCAGATGTTCTGTGGCAAGCCGAATAGGCTGGCCAGCTGATGGGCGTATTTGCCCACCCTAAGCACATGTTTGCCGGTTTCATCGTCTTTTAGCTCGCCGGCCCGGGCGAGTCGTCCAATAAACACGTCGGCTGCCCTGCTCAGTTCCTGTGTGCGCTGCTCCACCAGTTGCTCCAGCTGCTCTGAGCGATGGCTTTCCACGTTGTAAGCCGCATAGATTTTTAGCGCGTTGCGAATTCTTAGCAGGGTTTCGGTTTCATCGAAGGGTTTGCAGATGAAGTCGGCGGCACCTTGGGTGAGCGCGCGATTGCGAGTCTCTGCGTCCTGCCTGCCGGTGAGAATCACAATGGGAAACAGCTCATCGACGACGCCCTGTTGACGAATCTCGGTCATGACTTCAAAGCCGTCCATTTCGGGCATTTCTATGTCGAGCAGTAGCAGGTCGTAGTTACCGCGGCTCAGCTCGTAGGTCACTTGGGTCGGCTGGGTGAGGCGGGTTACTTTGCTATAGCCCTCTCCCTTGAGTATGGCCTCTAGCAGCAGGGTGTTGGTGATGGAGTCATCACAGATAAGAATGGTGGAGTCCAGAGTGTGCAGAGGCATGGCGCGTCGTCCCTAAGCAATAAATATCCCTATGCTTGACGTTAGCTGACGGCGCCAATAAAGCGATCCTATTGATGTGTTTTTAGCGTCTTATGCCCAAGTGTTCTCTTCGCATGAGATGTGTGAGAGACGCGGAATATGGCAGGGCAATAACCGTGACGCAAAGCCTTTCTTGCCTATGCTAAAACCATGGGGTTAAGGCCATGGGCATTGAATAAGCGCAGTCAGGGGGATAAATGGCGCATAAAGGCAGGTATCTCTTACGGCGATGGCTGAGCGCATTTTGTGCGCTGGCGCTGTTGAGTATCCCGCTCGTTGATAGGGGCCTGGCGGGTACGGGGCTCGAACTGAGTTGGCAGGACCGGCTGGTGCGCCATCGCGCGGCGCAGGTGAACTCCAGTCGCGTACTGGTGGGGCGTTACATTAGCTAGAGCCGAGCAGACGTGAGTCACGAAAGTTAATGGGGGGTTAACTGTTAACTTTTATGAACAAGGGAGAGCTTGTTCGCCTCCGGTTATTGATTTGGATTTTGTGCTGCTTCACCCTCTCGGGCAACGCTCATTAAGCGGGAGTTTCGCGCCCAAAAAGATAACCGCTTGAAGGTCCGTTTTGGCAGGCCTGATCAGCAAACTACTGCTGGGTTCTGCTTTATGTGGAAGAGGAAATGCATCAGTTAAGCGAATTTGGCTCGGTATTTATCTTGTCATAATGAGCGCTCTTGTCGACATACAAGCGCTCGTCGGCTTTCCTCACCATCTGCTCAACTGGCACGTCTTCGCTGTTGGCCATGCCAATGCTCAGGCTGATGGAAAGCTCCAGTTTGTCTCCATCCTGATTCGAGGTGGTGAAGCTATAATGCTGCTCGTGCTCACGAATACGCGCCAGTAATTTTGTACTGTCGTCGTATGCAGTGGTTGGGCATACGATGCTGAACTCGTCCCCGCCGATACGGCAAATAATGTCGCTTGAGCGGCATGACTGCCTCAACAACCGGTAGCAGTTAATAATGAGCTGGTCACCTGCGTAGTGACCAAACTCATCGTTGATTCTTTTTAGACCATTGACATCAATAGTGATAATACTGAAATTCAAGGCCTGTATTGTTTTGGTTCTCTCCGCTTGTTCAGCGAATACGATATCAAAATAAGCTCTGTTATAGGCAGCGGTTAGACTGTCGGTGTGGGCCATGCGCTGTAGCTCACTTGTTAGTCGACGGTTTTGTTCTACGGCCGAGACCTGCTCTAGAAAAACGCGGATAATATCAAGATCCGCATGGCCGGCTCCGCTTCCTCGAATCAAGAGCATGCCGTGCCTTTCGGTATGGTGATCTGACATCAGCATGCGGACCCAGGGGCCCTCATAATCGGGTTGACCAATTTCGCTGAGGTGCTTAATAAGATAACTTCGTTCCGAAGTATCTAAACCGCGAAAAAATGTATTTTTTATGATGTCTTCACGCTTACCGATAATGATGAGAGCAAAGTCCATGTGATTAAAAAGAGCTTTAAGTTTGTCGAGGATATACTCCATGAAGGCACTCATGTCATCGGTTTGATGCATGGCGGTGCTGGCTTCGAGCAGTGAGCTAAAAATTCGATTTTTACGTTCGACGCTGTGATTGGCTTGAAGTAATTCAGCGGTCCGTTCATTCACAGTGTGCTCAAGGTTCTTGTTTAGCGTTCGTATCTTATTTTCGGCATTTTCCGCTCGAGAAAATGCCGATGAAAAGTTCCTCGCGACTAAAATAGCCTGCAACAGAATCAAGGCCATTATGCCCAAATGCACAAGAGGAATGCTAGAAATCAACATCAAACTCATGAGCACATCATTTGTCAGGGACAGAGCGATAAGCCCAAAGGCCAGAAGCTGGATGTAAGCGCTTTTATGCTTTTCTCGCAGCTCACTAATGAGCAACTTTACTAACAGCAGTACGCAGGGAATCATGAATATATGGAAGTAGATCAAGCTGGCAGAAAACACGCTGACCGGCATCACTGTGACAAGCAGAATAAAGGGCAAACTGACATACCAGATCAACCGTTGACCAAGCTTCAGAATGGCGTCGTCATAAAGTTTGCTCAGAAAGCTGAAGAACAGCGGCACTGCCAGATAGAAACCCATAAACTCTAATCTTCGCGCCAGTGCCCATGAGATGTCTGGCCAGATTTTGACAATAACTACCTCGCCTATAACCGCCGTCCGAGCAGCAACAACCAAACACAGCAAGGTCAGTAAAAGGGTGAATGTATCTTCACGACGAAAGAAATACATCGCCAGATTGTACAGCCCGATAATCAGAATCGCGCCTATCACAAAGGCGTCAATGACCCACTGCTGCTCACGGTCGTGTTGCATGGGCTTAATCGGCCCGAGCATGATATGCGTCCAGATGCCCGCGTCTCGGTAATGAAAATTGGATATCTGAAGAACAATGTCCAGCGCTGTTTGTTCGGCTGGCAGCGAGATAATACTGCCTGCTAGGCCGGGTTTGGATGTGGCTGAATCCAGCCCCACTTTTCGATGTTCCAGCAGTAGGTGGTCATTGACCCAAAGCCGATAACCCGTTGGCAAGGGCTTAAGCCGCAGCCCCAGTTCACGGTCAGTGGCCGGCAGGGTAACCTTGACCCTGTAGGTCGCAACCCCTTCGGTGTTTACCGCAGGATGGCCCTCAGCCGCAGACCATAGCCCCGGTATCGAGAAATAGCTGGGCTCATGCTGTTCAGTTTTTAGCTGCTCTGGTGAATACAGCTTGCCCCAGAAGAACTCCCATTGTCCATCGAGAGCTACAGCCCCCTGGCGAGAAAAGTCCCAGGCTGACAAGTCCATGTGGCCCTGCTTTACCTCGGGTTGTTCCGTAGCTTGCGCATCATTGAGTCCGAAGAGAAGGGCAAGCGCTAAAACCAGCGTACAGAAAAGAGGCAGTGGAGTCTTCACACAAATGCTTGGGGTTTCCAGCCGCATACTAAGCCTACCTTTTGAGACATACTTCCTAGGTTGTTCTGTGTGTCCGTGATTTCAAACCAGAGGCACCTGTTTCTCCCCTAATGGCGTACCGGTCTCCTCTTAATAGTAGGAGAGAAGTTCTGAAAAGGGCGGCTGTGTTAAAGAGCTTGTTTAACTAAGTATTGAGGAAGAAGTAAGCAGGCCTGAGCTCTACTTCCATAGGTGGCGTTATTTCTGCCAACGCAGCTCGATCTGTAGAGGGCGAACAATAACCAAGTATTTACTTGGTTATTGTTCGCCGGTGCGTTAAATTAATAACTAAGTAAATACTTAGGCTTGATTATGTCCAGCAAACAAGTTTCCAGCTCAGCTGCGAAAACCGCAAAACCCAGGCCAACACAGGGGCGAGCGCTGGTGACCTATAACCGCCTACTCGACACGGCGGCGAAGATTATTACCGCTGAGGGGCTGGAGGGGCTCAATACCAACGCTGTGGCATCCGCTGCGGGTATTAATGTGTCCACGCTTTACGCCTACTTCACCGATAAATACGCACTGGTGGCAGGCTTGTTGGAGCGCTTTCAGGAGACCCAGTTGGCCCTGACGAACATCGAGCTAGACGAAAATAGTGATAAACCCCTGCGGGTTGAGCGCTTGATCGAGGGTTTGTTGGGGGCGTTTTTACAGGCGCCCTGGGTGATGAGCCTCAACGACGCGCTCTTGTCTTCTCCGCGCTTAGAACCCCTGCGTGAAGCCACGCTACAGCAGGTGGTCGAACAGTTGATTGCTCAGCTGCAAGAGCGAGACGATGCCCCCAATATCCCTCCAGAGCAGCAGCGGGCTAGCTTTCGCATGCTGCTGGAAATGTATCTCAGTGGCATGCGTCTGGCGGTGAAAGCAGAGCCTGCGATGCGTGAGCAGATCATGACCGAATTTAAATGTTTGATTAACAGCTACCTGAACAACTACCGATAAAGCACGGCAAGACCTGTGCGAGGAAAAACTATGCGACGTTTTATAAGTGTCAGTGCGGGTCTATTGAGTCTAGCGGCCTTGCTGCTCGGCGGCTGCGGCGTCCCAAGTTCGGCGGTCACCGGCATTCCGAGCGATACCGCTGAGCCGCTTGTGCCAGCGTTTATCGGCCGCCCGGCGGTGGCCAAGCCAGTAGATGGGCTCGCCTATGAGCACCCGTTTATGGCATCCCCTGATCAGGCGACTATTCACACAGACAGCTACAACTCCGACGTACATCGCAACGCAGGTGTGTTGGGCAATAATCCTGAGGTGACCACGCGCCTCGGCCCTGGCCACCCGTTTGGCGGCATGTGTTCGACCACCACCTTCGACAAGGATGGTTATCTGGTCTCTCTGTGCGCCAGCTTCCTCAGTTTCCAGCTACACCTGATGGACCCCAATACTCTGGAGCTGCTCGCTGTGCACTATCTACCGAGTCGCCCTACTACCTTTGAAATGGTGGTCAAGGCCGACCCAGGTATCGCGATGACCGATACCTCGGGCGGGGCTTACCACTATATGGACAATCAGGACCGCATCGTGCTGGCCGACAGCGAGCAGCAGATCACCCGCATCGGCCATCGCAAGAACGCCGCTGGCCAGTGGGAGTTCTATGAGGACGGCCGTTGGGACATGACGGACGTGGTGCCGGACGATTGTTTTAACTGGGATAACCTGCTGCCGAGCGGCGAGTGTGACCCCATCAGCGCGGTACTGCCGGACGCCGAGGGCAACATCTGGTGGGCCACGCGCATGGGGCGTTTTGGTGCGCTGAATCCCGAGACGGGCGAGAAGATTGCCAGTCGTTTTTGGGCTGAGACCAAAGAGAGGGCTGACAATAAGCAAGGCGCGGCGGCGGGTTCTGAAAAACAAGTAGAAGAAATTCAGAACAGCTTCGCCTCCGATAAAGACGCGGTGTATATCGCCACCGATCATGCGCTCTACGCGCTGCGCGTGGCGGCTGACGGCAAGTCCATCGAGCGCCTGTGGAAACAAACCTACGACCGCGGCAGCGAAGTAAAGGTCGGCGCCATCAACCAGGGCACCGGCACCACGCCGACGCTGTTGGGCGATGACTACATCACCCTCAGTGACAACGCCGACGGCCTGATTAACTTAATCGTTTATCGCCGCGGCTTGGACGTTGACGGTGAGCGTGAAATTTGTAAGGTGCCACTGTTCGACGAACGCGGTTCGGCAACGGATAACTCGATGATTGGCTGGGGCCGCTCGATGATCATTGAAAACAACGCCGGTTACACCAACGCATTTCAAATGACCGATCTGGCTCACACGCCGGGCGGCGTCATGCGCATCGATATCCGCGAGGATGAATCGGGTTGTGATGTGATTTGGCGCTCCAAAGAGCGCTCTCTGTCGGTGGTGCCAAAGTTGTCTGCGGCCAACGGTATTGTCTACCTCTATGGCCCGGACATTCTTGAAGATGGCAACAACGCCTGGTACTTGAAGGGACTGGATTTCGAAACCGGTGAAACCGTGTTTAAGATTCACACCGGTGTTGGCCAGTTCTTTGATAACAACTGGGCGCCGATTTCCATTGGCCCTGACGGCACCACCTACGTTGGTAGTTTCAAGGGCATCATGGCGATTCGCGATCGGCCTTAAGCTGGTGGTTGATTGAACTGTGCGGCTGATGCGCAGTAAGGCAAGACCTTGAAGCCGAAAGTCGCCTGTAACTGGGGGCGGTTACCCGAGGCCTTGCAATAATAACTTGGAGTATCGGTCTAAAATATTCGCGCCTCAGTTGCAGTTCAGCTTCCGGGGCGTTTTCTTGGTAGTGGTAGTGGTAGTGGTTATGGGCATTAAACACGGCCACGATGTCTGCCGTATTCGCTGCGTTTTTACGCTCTTTCCAAAAGTGGCAGTAATGTCAGTGTTTTAAATACTACTGGGTATGCTTAAAGCATATTTGCTGACCTGCAGCGCTGCTAGCCTATGTTGACAATGTAGTGCCCCCCCCCCCTTCTTGTAATCGAGCACCAGCTTCACGACCAAAGCCATGACCTCTTTAACTTTGCGCGGCTATTTTTAGTGGCGACGCGTTACGCGCATTGTAAATGCAGGGCGCCTCACTTGAGTTAATTTTTGTCACCAAACGGTGATGCGTCCACATTAACTCTGTAGGATTGAATCGACGGTTCATCGACATATATTAGGATATTCCATGGCAACAAACTTGCGTCTCCTTCCCCTGGTATTGGCTGCCACTAGCGCGCTGCTTCTGAGCGCCTGTGGTGAAGAGCTGCAAGCGCAGCAACCGATGGTGAAAACAGCCGCACAGTTATTGCCGAGCGTCACTGCTCAGGTGCTTACGCTGGCTAATATGACGCCTAGTATTGGCAGTGTTGGTGAAGTCCAGGCGGCCGAGCGCATTGAAATGTCGGTGGACTTTTCTGCTCCGGTAGCCAACATTCATGTGCGTGAGGGACAGCCAGTTAAGCGCGGCCAGCTGCTGCTTGAATTGGATGTTACCAAGTTGCAGCTGCGCGTTGATCAAGCGCGTCAAGCTTTGCAACAGGCTGAAAGCCGTCTGAGCGAAAGCGGCGATAACCTGAAACGCCGCGAAGTGCTTGCCCAGAAAAACAACCTGTCT
>Ga0105355_10002242_pt1 | contig 17551 bp, 15 predicted proteins | sample GOMGulsemesocosm_2_FD_83508 | JGI IMG/M metagenome (GOLD analysis project Ga0105355, IMG submission 83508) | Methane-oxidizing microbial communities from mesocosms in the Gulf of Mexico - GOM9C Gulf of Mexico | ecosystem: Environmental > Aquatic > Marine > Cold seeps | place: Gulf of Mexico... | reverse complement strand
GGAGTAAAAAAAAGGGGCATAGCAGCACGAAATTCTGCATAGCTATTATTTAGAGGTGTTGTAGATCTATGCTCATAAAGCAGTAATTGAGAAAAAGGGTTTCCTGATAAAACCCAACACCTTAAACAGATTGATGAAATCACCATGTCTGTTGAAATAAAAAGCAGCCTTCAAATAACGCTCAAAACAAACAAATACTTCAACATCAGACAGTTAAAAGGCTATTTACCAGACAACTCTTCAACCAGCGTCAACGATACCTCACCAGCAAAATCTGCCAACAATTGGTTCAGAGCAGTAACATAACCTTGATAGCCCCGCCCACTTTCTGTGCTTGCCCGGTAGCGATGAGTGCTAATGACCGTTTGCCCGTAATCACCCAGTAATGTCCAGGTAAGGCTTAATGACGTGCTGCCATTCAACTCACCGGAAAAACGATCAACAAAAAGTCGCAACTGATATTGTGGTCGAAAACGATTGTCCCAAGGTGATGACCAGATTGTTTCATGCTGCAATGTTGTCGCAATACTATCGGCAAGCACACGAGTAAAAGTCGGCTCAAGCTCACCCGCCCAGATATGAAAACTGGCAACATCAACACCGGTATTTTTATGACGGGTAACAATGCCCGGTCGATCTAACAGTTGCGGCAGGGTTACAGGACCTATGCCCAGCGTTAAATCGGCGTTAATTACTTTTTCCGAGGCCAGGGCCGAGACCTGTGATGTTAGATCGTAATAGTTGGTAGGTGGCTGTGCCGCACAACTGGTCAGCAACATACCGCACAGAACCACTGACAAAATCGTCATCTTATTCATTCTTGATCGGCCTCCTTACCCCGCAATAATGCATCCGGATATCGATACAATTCGTCGGTCAATTGTTCCATTGATTTTGATGCATCGGAAATATCTTCCAACGTTTCTGTTAACGTGTGACTAAGCGCTGAATCTGGAGCAATAGTCTGATCTATGGCACGTAGCGTCTGCTCTAACTGCACAAAGGTACCATCCAGTCCGTCAGTGGCTTTTTTCAGGTTACCCATCAGGCCAGCAGCTTTGTTAGCCACATCACCCTGTTGCAAGTCATCAAAAACACTGCGCAAAGCCTTAAGACTACCCTGTAAATCTACACCGATATCTTCAAAGGGAATGTCATGAACATGCTCAACAATTGACGCCAATTGACGGGCGATCTGGCTATATTCATTATCAGAAGTTGGCAACTCAGGATAACGTCCAACTTGCACAAGCACACCTTTATCAGCCACGTCAGGTATCAGATCCACAAACAGCGAACCACCAATCAAACTACCGGAATGAAGCCTAGCCTGCATGCCTTCACGCACCAAATCACCGATTTCCTGATGCACCATTTCTTCCGTCAGCAACTCGCCACTACTCATGCGTTCAGGCTGAATACCAATCAAGACATTGATATGTCGGCCCTGTTCGGCATCACTATCGAAGGTAATGTGCTGCACCTGCCCCACCTGAATACCCAAATATTCAACTGGCGCACCGACCTTTAGACCTCGCACGGAACCGGAAAAACGTAATAAAAAAGGGTAGGAAACAGTAATGGCTCCTTCACTAACGGCATCGCGGTCGGCAAACAGATAAAACTCATAATCGGGTTCTGCCGCTGGCACTTCAGCCTTAATAACGGGCGGCGTATCAAACTCAACTCCACCTGCAATCAAGGCACTAAGCGAGCCCACTTCCAGATCAATACCTTCAAGACCGATGCTGGCATCAAAGCCACTGACATTCCAAAATTGGCTATGTTCTTTGACCAGTTCGTTGTACGGGGCTTTGACAAAAAACCGCACCTGCACTTTGCCTTGATCGGCCAACAGCTTGTAACCGGTCACTTCCCCTACTGGCACTTGACGGTGATAAACCGGAGAACCGATATCCAGAGATCCCAAGGTATCTGCCACCAGCACATAACTATTACCCTCATCATAGGAACGAACGGAGGGAGGCTCGTCCAAGCCTACAAACTGACTCTCCGCTTCGCCATCACCATCACCAGCTGAGTCCATTTCAATATAAACCCCGGACAACAACGTTTCGATACCGCTGACACCACTAAGGGATATACGTGGAGAGACAACCCAGAAATTACTTTGATCGGTAATCAACCGCGACACATGACGATCCATCTCAACCAGCACCTGCACGGTGGTAAAATCATCGCTTAAACGAATTTTCTTAACCTCACCAATCTCAACATCACGGTAACGCACATGCGTTTTACCCACCGCAATGCCAGCCGCATCTTTGAATTCGATCTGAATCAGCGGCCCCGATGCCTGCCAGGCCCTTAAGGCTAGCCAAACGGCGATCAGCAGCGCCAGTAAGGGAATAAACCACACCGGCGACAGTGTTTTAGTTCGAGACAGTTGTGGTTCATTTGTCATTATGTGCATCCCATAACAATCTTGGATCAAAGGTTTCAGCAGCCAGCATAGTTAATACCACAACGCCCGCAAAGCAGACAATGGCACCATTGGGTTCAACATTGGCCAGCACACCAAATTGAACCAGGGCCACCAATAGCGTTACCACAAAAACATCAATCATCGACCAACGCCCGACAAATTCAGTAATTCTATACACCAGTGTTTGGTGCTTAGGGTTGCCCTGCTCTTTTTTGTTAATTGCCCATAACAGATAACCCAATGTAACAATCTTGGCAATGGGCACTACAATGCTAGCGACAAACACAATAGTCGCAATCACAAAATTACCGGATTCGTAGAGATGAATAACACCTGACAGAATGGTATCTGTCCTCTTCTCCCCCAGTTGCACTGTGGTCATAATGGGCAGCAAATTAGCTGGCAAATACAAAATGGTCGCGCCAATAAGCAAGGCTAAGGTACGCTGATAACTGTCAGGAATACGCTTACGCACCTTACTGTGGCAACGCGGACATTGATCAGATAAAGATGCCCCCACCAAGGCATCACAGCAATGGCAAACGGCCAATTCATCATCCTCGCTGCCAACAAATCGATTCTCATGGCGCAACCACTGCCACAGATCGTGTCGATCAAGATGCATATGTGTGTAAATCAACACCAGAACGAGTACGGCAAAAGCATATAAACCGATGCCAGGAATCAGCGATGCGATATCCCCCAGCTTAATCGTGGTGATCAGCACACTGATGAAAAATATTTCCATCATATTCCAGGGCCGGGCAATAAACAGCAGGTGCATAACCAGCGCTAATCCTGGAGGCTTGATGTTTAACCATCGGGCCGCTATGACATAACTTAGACCCAACAACTCAACCAAGGGCAGCAAAAATATGGTGATGAATACCAGTGATGCCAATATAAATTGATCGCGATCCAACAGCGCCAGCACACCACTGAGCAAACGGCTTAACTGTTCCTGTCCTCCCGCTTCAAGGCCAATAAACGGGAATGTCACGGTTAGCGCAAACAGCACCAATCCAGCCAAGGTGAATGCCGCTGAATGCGAAAGCCAATTATCATGGCAAACTTTCAGTACCGTGCCACAGTAACTGCAATTAAGTTGATGACCAGGTTCACAATGGACACGATCAAACAGGTGATCGCAACCATGGCAAACGATCACCTTGGCATGACTGGCGTTAATAGATGGAGAAGAAGCCTTCATAGCATGAGGATAACCGAGATAATCAACATACGCACTAGTCTTAAACGGTTTAAGGGATAGCAATAATCACAACTGTTTGCTCGCCCCACTGCCAATAATTTACCTCACTTAAGTCAAAGCCTTTATCCGTCATAAAGGCCAGTTTGAATGGAACTGAGAGAATCGATCCATCAAACCTACAGCAGTTTGCAGCATGTGAACAACATCACAAAAAGCTGCTTCACTTGACTTCCCGAATAAATTCTATAGAATGCGCCGCAGCTAGAAAAAAAGCCTCTTGTTTAAGATCTCCATTTCGTTGTTTTATTCGTAACTCTTCGTCCTGCAGTTTCTAAGTACCAGTCTCAATTTTTCGCTATTCAGCCTCTTGAAGGCAAACTTATAAATAAATTTCAGGATTACTATTATGTCTAATACAACTACTGGCACGGTTAAATGGTTCAACGAATCTAAAGGTTTTGGTTTCATCGAACAACAATCTGGTCCAGACGTATTCGCACACTTCAGCGCGATCGTTAGCGATGGCTTCAAAACTTTGGCTGAAGGCCAAAAAGTTGAGTTCACTGTAACTCAAGGCCAAAAAGGCCCACAAGCTGAGAACATCGTAGCAGTTTAAATTTGCTGCCATCGGCTAGTTTTTAACGAAACTGACCACGGCAATTTGCAGGTTTAAATCAAAAAAGGGTAAGCCTTCCGGCCTACCCTTTTTTATTGCCCCTAACTAAGCGCCAGTTTAAAAACCAGCACCAAATACATTAGAACTTTTTACTCACCCGCACCCAGACACTACGACCCGGTTCAGCAACCTGAATTGGTGCAGGGTTAACTGCGTCATCGCGGCTTTCATGCAATGTGTAAGCTTTATCGAATAAATTATCGACGCCAGCCAACAGAACAACACCGCTGACAAAATGATATTGCGAGTCAACATTCACGACGCCATACCCCGGTGTTTTGCGAACATCCTGCCCGCCACAATTAGCACTGCCATTCAAACAAATATCATTTTGCTGAGCGACCATCTGCAGCTCTACTCCAGCACTGAACTTGTCATTCGCATAATCCAGTGCTGACGTCAGTTCCAAAGGTGAAATGCGCGATAACGAGGTACCATCATCCAGGTTATTACCTACCGTCCAGGTCAGTGTGTTGCCGACACGCCAGTTATCATTGAGCCTATAGCTCATTTCAACCTCAGCACCGTAGAGCTCAGCAGAAACATTGCGGTAAATATCCCGATCCTTCATGCCAGCACTAATGCTTTGACGCAAAATATAGTCGTCCACGCTGTTATACCAGCCAGACACATTCCAGTTTAAATTTTCCTGCCTGTTTTGCAGGCTGATTTCAATCTGGTGATGCTTTTCAGGATCCAGTTCGGGATTACCAATCCAGTCACCCGCCATCATGACACGGGCAATATAGCGTTCAGTTGCATCCGCTGTTCTCACCGCACGAGACAAAACCGTATCGATTGAATATTCATCATTGAGGCGATGTGTCCAACTGGTAAAGCCAGCAACATTATCTTCTGTTTTCTTTTCTCCGGCGCCTGCTGGAGCACCTGTCATCGCCCAAATTTGTTGCGATGACAAGGGCATCATGCCATTAACAACTTCATCACGGCGATTGGCAACGGCACTGACATGGTCAAAACGTAACCCACCCTTAAACACATCATCAACGCCGAGAGATTTTTCGGCCTCAACAAACAAACCATTCTGGTCTATCTCAGCACCCGGCCACAGCAACCTAAGAGGAACGTTACTCGCATTTTGCACTTCACCATCACGGTCATTATTTTTCAGATCAAAGCCAAACTGCCAATCAACATCCATCATACGAGCATCAAAAATCAGGCGCGCACCATCTGTATCAGAGCTGGTTGGCGCCTGCATCATCATCATTCCAGCAGGTCGTAAGGAGAAGTTATCCATTAAGTGATCAACTTTAGATTGATAAACCTCCAGCGCTACCTGTTGAAATACATTTGATTGAAACTGATGGCTCAGCTTAAAACGCGCGGTGTCGGCATCAGCAAATAGACCATCCATACCTGCACCGGCAAACAGCACGTCGTCCTCTCTGGCCTGCTCGAAACTTACATCCAACTTGGTGTAATCGCTTAACAACCAGCCAGCTAACAGCGAATTAGATTTGCTATCGTAGGAGGAGCGAACTTCATTGCCGTCGCCATCCTCATAATTATTGGCCGAGGCTTTATGGGTAATAAAACGTAAATAGCCCTTATCATTCCCCGCCGCAATATCTGCACCCAGTTCATAGCGATCCCCATTGCCATGGTAACTGCTTGAAATATCACCGCTATAGCCCTTTTCATCAAAGCTTGGCCAGCTGCGCTGGAATAAAACCGTTCCACCCGGACCACCAGAACCGTAAATAACGCTACGATTACCTTTGATTACCGTTACCTGATCATAGCTATCAACTGACGTATAGGCTGTCGGAGGATCCATACGGTTTGGCCCCGCTCCATGGATATAGGCACCATCCAATAAAATATTAAGCTGAGTCTGGCTTTGTCCACGGATAATGGGGTCAATGGCACGCCCGCCTGTGCGAGTACCAGAAATCCCCGGCAAGCTTTTTAAAAGGTCGCCGCCATCGGTGGATGGCGATGCCTTAACACTGGTCGTTTTAGCATGAATGGTATTTTTTACCTGTGGTAATCCAGAGGTGATTTCAATAACCAATTCATGATCACTGTTATCAGCAACAACGTGCCCTGAAAAACACATAGCCGCGATCATAAGACTGACTTTCTTAGTCATAATTAAGTCCTTCCAAAACGTATTAAATGGCAATAAGTTATTGGCAGGAATTATAAGTAAACAGAAGGAAAATAAGGATGTGACACATTGTCGCACCCCTGCCAGCTAAGCTGCCGGTAGGGGTTTATAAAGTGATATTCAATAAGCGTTGAATATCACTTTATATCGTTGAAGTAATAGCTAAAAGGTGTGATCAAACCCCCACGTCGACACCATCCCAGCCGTGCTCACTGATCAAAGCCTCAAGTTTTGGCGGCCGGTAATCCGTATTCGCCTCATAACGCGCCTTAACCGTTGGATGTACCTTGATAGGTGTCCCTTTAACAACAAGTTCACGATGCAACGGCTTCTTCAAACGATAAACATGACGTCGTGATTTATGCAGTGGTGCATTGACGCCATCGGTTAAATTATTACTAATATGTGTTTCCAGTTTAAGACCCGCAGTTTTGGCTTCATCCAGCATCCAGCGCAATGGTAAATCCGATACCGTGTTACCTGTGTTTTTATCAGGCCCGTAGGAGCCACCAACATCCGCGTGCACGCCAGCAAACCAAACCTGTTTCAAATCAACGCCCGTTTTAGGAGACCAAACCGTTGGTTCAAAATCCTGCCGTTGCTCATCAATGGCCAACGCATGGCGTGCAATTTTGACGTTGCTGCCCATTTTGGTGTCATAAAACTCATCTTTACTGTCGAGCAGACCCATCAAACTAAAGGGAATGCCCAACGCGCCGACCGTATCCCAAACGCCGACAAAGTATACCGCCCGACTACGATGAGAATAACTGGCCCGGAACTCCAGCGAGTTCTCACCATCCGGGTGATTTTTATCACTGCTACTTTTATAAATCTTCCAGGCCTCTTCAATCAGTTTGGCATGAGGTCGTTTAACTATGCCGCAATTATTAATAAGCCCACTCAGCGCTCGTACGGTATAAGCACCGCGACTAAAGCCAAATAGAAAAATTTTATCTCCCGGCGCGTAGTTCTGCACAATATAACGATAACCGTCGACAATATTCTTGTGAATACCACTGCCCGTTGCACCAGCGCTGATGGCGTTGTGATAGGAACCTAACCCCCAATCATAAAACACGTGTTGTTCAAGTTCAGAGCTGCCCGGTTTAATGGCCCTGGCAACCTTTAACACATTGGTGGCGTGATCTTTCTCGAGATCTTCCTCTGGGCGATTCCATGTGCCATCGGCACAAATAATAATGTTAGCCATGCCATTCCTCCTTAATAGCCGCATTCATAATGAAACAAAATCCACTGCAGAATACTGACATGGACGCACGACTTGCAATCCATGCCTCGTACTTCACCCTAAAATATGCGCCTACTGACCACCAGAATCAAATGCTGTCGTTTTTATACGATTCAATGACTTGCGGAGACCGATTGAATCACCGAAAATCACCACCCTGATTTCTGCTGACAAAACTGGACACATCACAAACAACCATGATTACACTCGAAACCCTGATCGAAAGAGCCATGTACCGCTCACGCTGGCTACTCGCGCCAATTTACCTTGGTTTATCATTTGCTCTACTAGCACTCGGCATCAAATTCTTTCAGGAAGTGTGGCACCTGATACCACACATTCTGGACATGAAAGAAGCCGACATGGTGTTGGTGCTTCTGTCATTGATTGATCTAGCAATGGTCGGTGGCCTGATTGTGATGGTGATGATGAGCGGCTATGAAAATTTCGTCTCGCAACTTAACGTTGCTGAAGATGAAGAAAAACTCAGCTGGCTCGGCAAAATGGACGCTTCTTCGCTGAAGATGAAAATTGCCGCCAGTATCGTCGCTATCTCCAGCATTCATCTATTGAAGGTGTTTATGAACATCGCTAACACCGTCGATGAAAATGGCTTCGAACAATTAAAATGGTATGTCATTATCCACATGACCTTTGTGGTCTCCGCCTTTGCCATGGGCGCATTGGACCGTGTCAGTAAAAAACAGGAACAACCTGCAACCAGTCAGATAGAAGAGAACATCTAATGGATTACTTACCCTGCGTTGAAGTAGAACCCGCCTCACCCGCCACAGCCACCGTTATCTGGCTGCACGGACTGGGCGCCGACGGCCATGACTTTGAGCCAGTTGTACCAGAACTAAAATTACCGAAAGAACTGGCTATACGTTTTATCTTCCCGCATGCACCATCAATTCCCGTCACCATAAATCAGGGCTCAGTCATGCCTGCCTGGTACGATATTCTCCATATTGACTTTGAGCGTGAAGTGAACGAAGAGCAGCTATTGGCATCGGCTGCAGATGTGCAGGCCCTCATTGATCGTGAAATCGAGCGCGGTATTGACAGCACTCGCATTGTTATCGCCGGCTTCTCACAGGGTGGCGCGGTTGGTTATCAAGCCGCATTAAGTTATAAAAAACCACTGGCGGGTCTGCTAGCCATGTCAACCTACTTTGCCACCGTTAACATCGTTGATGTCTACCCGGCAAACGAGCAACTGCCCATTGAAATTTATCATGGCAGCAACGACTCGATGGTTCCCGAACAGCTTGCCAAAAACAGCCTGCAATTTCTCAAAATGATTGGTTTTAAACCCAACTACACGTCTTACCCTATGGATCACAGCGTGTGCCTTGAGCAGATCAACGATATTTCTGAGTGGTTGCAAAAAACGCTGGCGTGATATTGCTAACTGTCTAAGAGCTACAGGACAACATTGAACAACCGGCCCGATGGCGTGCCCAATCGGGCCGCTTTTTAGCAAAACGTTCGCAGCCAGATTGCTCATCGTAGGGTTTGCGTAGTACGTCCAGAAGTTCACTCACTTCGCTGTAATCGCCCTGCTCGGCCTTATCAATAGCGAGTTGCGCTAAATAGTTACGCAGTACGTATTTTGGGTTTACGGCATTCATGGCGGCTTTGCGCTCGGTATCTGAGCGTTGATCCTGATTAAGCCTATTTATATAAGCACGCAGCCATTCTCCAGTGCGGGCTTTTATCTGATCATTGAGTTGTTCCGGTTTGTAATAGGCAACCATTAACGGTGCTATTAGTTGTTCGTCGGTAATATTAGCTAGATCAATATCCTTTTTTATATCGGCCAGATGTCGGTAGAACAGTGTCATATCAGTTTCAGTTAGTAGCAGCACCTTCTGTACTTCATTAACCAGTGCGTCATCAGTTTCGGCGTTAAAACGCTCAAAACCCAACTTACCGGCCATCATTTTCTGCCATCCATCGTTATAGGTGCGGGCGTATTCAAGCAGGCCTTCCTGAAACGGTTCAACAACTTTCATCATCTGATAAATAGCGTTGGCGAGCTGCTGTAAATTCCATTGTGCGACCTCTGGCTGCTTACCAAAGCAATAACGTTTACCCTGTGCATCCGTAGTATTGGGTGTCCAGCCCGGGTTGTAATCCTCCAGCCAGCCGTAAGGACCGTAATCAATAGTGAGGCCCAGAATCGACAGGTTATCGGTATTCATCACGCCATGAACAAAACCAACGCGCATCCAGTGCACCATCAGTTCGGCGGTAGTACGACAAACTTCGGAGAACCATTTGCCATAAACTTCAAAGGCCTGCGCCTCATCGGTCAAATCAGCGCCATCGGCTAACAGGTGCGGGAAGTCGGAAGTAATAGTGAAATCAAGAAACTGCTTTAATTCATCCAGTTCACCGCGAAATGAAAACAACTGGAAACTGCCCATGCGGATAAACGACGGAGCCACCCGGCACACAATCGCACCCGGTTCTCTTTTAGCATTACCGTTATAGAACATGTCGCGTGTCACCTGTTGTCCCGTTTCCAGTAGGCTCAGCGCTCGTGTGGTCGGTACACCTAAATGAAACATGGCTTCACTACAGAGGAATTCACGTACCGAGGAGCGCAACACCGCCAAACCGTCAGCACCTCGCGAGTAAGGTGTCAGACCTGCGCCTTTAAGTTGCAGAGTCCAATGCTGGCCTTGCTGATTTTTAATCTCACCGAGATTAATGACTCGACCATCACCCAACTGCCCCGCCCAGTTACCAAACTGATGACCGCCATAACACATAGCAAACGTATCCATGCCCGGTAGCTGCTCATTGCCTGAGAACAGGTCAACAAAAAGCTGACTGTCACAATCGTCACCATCGATATCCAGCAGCTCAGCCACTTCTCGCGAATAGGCAACCACTTTAGGCGCAGGTGTCGACTGTGGCCTAACCCGCGAAAAGCAGGCGCCACTAATCTGGCGAGGCTGGTTACTGCTAACAGGATCGGCGGGTAAGTGTTGTGTAAAACGATTAACGAATTGCAGATTTTTCAGGGAGTTTTCGTTATTTGATGAGCTCATAAATCACTGTCCAACCAGCCAATGCTGGCGGCATAAGGGGAAAATTAAAAATATAAAACAATTGGTTAGCTGATATTCAAATAAATAGCTTTAACTTTATGAAGGGTGTTAAAAAACCTCATGCTGACCACTATCGTAGAGTGTTAACTCCCAGTCACCGGCCAATACATCATTTTTAAGAATATAAGTACCGCCGTCATCGCCGCTAATTTTAAAGTAGCCATAATCCGTTTCTAACCAGCGGTCGAGCACATCGAGCACTTCAATTTTCCGAGCGCCAATAAAGAACCGTTGCGGTGCCATTTCAGGCTTCGAAGCATCGCAGTAAACACGCACCATTAACACTTTTTCAGCATTCGACATGGGTGAAACACTCCATATCCTATTGCTTTTATTTAGGCTTTAAACTCTAAATCCCAGGCTCTAATATACCAGTCTCGGCGTTCAGCTTCGAGTTAACAACCCTCTCCCCAGTTAGGCCGCTTAAATATGTGCGTGACGTTCATAACGTGCCAACGTTTCTTCTGTGCGTCGATAACCAAATTCAACCAGCTCTGAGGCACGATGGAATTCAAAAAAAGTACAAAGATTACGGGGAACTTCCACCAACAGATCAGGACGGTAAGCCGCCAATTTAAAGTGTGTCATGGAGGTTTGCACGGTTGCCATCGACTTGTAGACCAATTCAAAAGTGCTCAACTCTCCCTCTTCTGAAAATTTACTTCTGCGCCGCAGATTACCTATGTAGTTACCTATGACCTCACGGTAACCACTACTAGACGTTGTTTCACCTATTTCGCCAGCAGTCCCTTCATCACTAGCTTCCTTGTGCTCACTGGCATCGAGATTAGCATGCTGTTCCTGTGGTGCATTAAGATCCACCGCAATCGTCAATGCCGTATGATTATGCAATGTTGGCGCTATAGGCACTGGATTGATCAAGCCCCCATCCACTAACAACTTCTTACCCTTAACCACTGGTGAAAAGACCATTGGTACCGCCATTGAAGCCCTTACGGCATCAAACAAGGGACCCCGGTTAAGCCAGACTTCACGTTGCTCATTCACATCGGTGGCCACTGCTGTAAAACCGATCGACAGATCCTCAATATTACAGTCCCCGATCAACGCCTTAAGCACTTTGATAATACGCTCGCCCTTAAATAGTGAGCGGGTCGAAAAAGAGAAATCCAATAAACCAAGCACATCACGCCGCTGTAACCCACAAATCCACTCTTCATAAAGCTCGAGCTTTCCGGCCGCATAAATACCGCCAATTAGTGCCCCCATTGAAGAACCTGAAATATGGCGAATATCAAAACCACGATCGATGAGACACTTAATCACCCCGATATGGGTAATGCCACGAGCACCGCCACTACCAAGCACCAGTGAAATAGGCATTTGTTCAGCAACCATGCGCACTCCTGCATAAAAAATGAATTAATTTGGCTTACTAAAAGTATAAGTACAGATAAGTCTTTTTGCGTAGTAAACAGGCAGATGAGTTGCACAAAATATCCACCCCACCGGTATTTAGCTGCAGGCGAGCAGCCAACATGAGAAGACTTCACCTAATCCAGGTAGACTCGATGGAAAATAACACTAGCTGGCTTTTTTGTTGTTATAGCGCGGATGAAGCACCAGTAATGCCGGTAAAATCGTCAAGTTCGCCAACATCGCAAACACCATAGCCAGCGCCGTCAACAAACCAAAGTAAACCGTCGGTACAAAGTTTGAAAAACTCAGTACCGAGAATCCCGCCACAATGGTAATAGAAGTGAAATACATAGCCCGCCCAATACTGGCGTGACTACGCTTGATCGCCTCGCGTACATCACCGCAGGCATCAAATTCTTCTCGGAACCGGTGTAAATAATGAATAGCATCATCGACGCCAATGCCGATACTAATGGCAGCAATCGTAATGGTCATCATGTCCAGTGGTATTCCGGCATAGCCCATAAAAGCAATGACCGTGGCAGCAGCAAGCACATTAGGCAATAAACCCAATAGCGCCAAGTTAAGGGATCGCACCAATAATGCAAACATCGCCAATGTCGCCAGCAACACGTAAGCCAGAGTAGAGGTTTGCGAATCAAACAGCTGTTTCAACATGTTATTAAACAACACCATCATGCCGGTGACCTGCACCTCATCGGCCGAAAAACCAACACTGCGAGCAAATAACTGTACATCCTTCACCATCTGCTCTCGCGAAAATAATGGCCCACTCTCCTTAATTCGACCACTGAGTCGCATCTCGCCACTGGCTGGATCAGCATAGGGGTCAATCAACTGTTCACGGAGCGTATCAGGCAAAGCACCTAATACAACCGCCAGCTGCACCGCACCCAGCGGCTTGCCATCATTATGCTCACGCGCCACCTGGTCCATGGTCGCCAGCGAAATGACCTTACCTGTTTGCGGCATATCCTCAAGGTGGCGATGCAACGCCCTGAGTTTTAGCAACTTATCTGGCGTAAACCAGTATTTTTCCGGGAATTCGTCCTCTTCTTCGAAGAAAAAAGCATCGTCTTCATCCACCTCTTCCGGCTCATATGGCTCGAATTTAACAATCACTTCAAAGGGCACCGTACCGCCAAGGTGTTCATCGATATACTGCATGCCAGCTCGGATTTCAGTGTCATCTTTAAAATAATCGATAAAACGATTATCCAAACTCACCTGGTACAAACCACCACAAATCGCTACCGCCAACACAATTGTAAAGCTAAGAATACGCGGCGCTCTATGTCTGGCCAGATGACTTAGCAACTGGTTAATAGCCAACGGACGACCAATATTGGGACTGGCTTCTCCACGTGAAAAAATAAGCAGTAATGCCGGGAAAAAGGTAAAGGACACCAGTAGCGCAAAGACAATGCCCATGCACATCATCCAGCCAAAATCTTCAACCGGTAAAATATCGCTGGAAGACAGCGATGCAAACGCCACTATCGTCGTCAGTGCAGTATAAAAGCACGGCGCAAATTTACTACGCATGGTTTCAAAAACCAGCTGCCGGTGACTTAAACCCGTTCGTACAGCCAACAATTCTCGGTATCTAACAATAAGGTGGATACTGAACGACAATGAAATAATGGCTAATAACGCCAGGGCATTAGAAGACACCACCGTAATCGGTTGACGGATAAAACCTAACCAGCCCATCAACAATACAATGGTCAACGCACTGCTAAACAATGGCAATAATACCCAGCGAATGCGGCGAAAAAACAAATACAACATGAGAATAATAATGGCGCCAACCAATACACCAAACACCACCACATCATTAATGACATAAGCGATCATATCCGCAGCAATCATCGGCACGCCGCCAAGATAAAGCTGCGCATTGTCCGTGTGGGCATCACGAATCGCACGCACATCACTGATCAAGCGTTTACGCTGTAAAGAATAAGACAATTTCTCGGCGGCATAGCGTGCTTCAATCGTAGCGTCGCCAGGTGAGTCAACACCGTCATTATGGCGAAATAACGCCCGCTGCTTACGCAACGCATCCAGCTCCGTATCGAAACTTAGTCCTATACGTAAAGCGGTACTTTTTGCATCACGCGACACCAACAAATCTGCGTACAACGGACTGCTACTCAACTCCTTACTGGCCCGCTGGTAATCAACCTTATCTGAACGCAAGGTCAACAGTTGTGAAGTATCGTTAAGATCCGTGCTCTGACCATTATCGAGCAGCGGTGCATCCAGAATACTGAACACTGAACTCACATTGTCCAACGCCTCAACTTTTGCCTGTATCTTGGCAATTTCAGCTAACGCAGCCACTGAAAACAGTGTTGTTTCAGTGGGCGTATAGGTCAAAAACAGGGCTTCCTCACCACCAAAACGCTGTTCGATTTCACGGTAATAGGCAAGGTCAGGGTCACCCTCCACCACCAATGTGTCTGACGACGCCTCAAAGGTAAAACGCGGCAAAAAACTCGCCGCTAGCAGGCACAGCAGCACAATAAAAATGAGCATTAGCCGTGGGTAATCAAGACATTTAAGGTAGAAAGACAGCAAACATTAGGCCCTGTAAAAAGATGCAAGCAAGCAAAACTTATATGTAGCTACCATAAATGACTGGTGGCGAGAATCAATCATCAAATACATAAAGCATGCAAAGTATTCATTAAGTACTTAAAGACACAAAGCACTCAGATAAGTTTAAAAAACCCTACTAGTAAACACTTTGAGAAAGCCAGGCGTTTTTATTGTCCAATAGACACAAGGCAACGCTTATGAAAAAACCAATTTGGCACCCTTCAGGGTTGCGTATTGCACAAGCCAATTTAAGTACTTATCTTGATTATCTCAAGGATAGCTACGAGCTGGAATTTAACGATTATCAAGCCCTGCACCAGTGGTCGATAGATCATAGGGAGTTATTTTGGTCTTCTGTCTGGGACTTTTGTGAGGTATTAGGCGATAGAGGGACTCGTACGCTGATTGAAGGCAGCAGCATGATCGATACGCGTTTTTTCCCCGATGCAAAACTGAATTTTGCTGAAAACCTGCTGCGCCGTCATGACAGCGATGAAGCCATCATTTTTTGGGCACAGAATAAGCTGCATCGACGTTTAAGCTGGCGCGAACTTTATGATGAGGTATCGCGCCTGCAACAGGCTTTCAGGGATTTGGGGCTAAAACCGGGTGATCGCGTCGCTGCCTATATGGCCAACACCGGAAACAGTGATTGCCATGCTGGCCTGCACCAGCCTGGGGGCCATCTGGTGTTCCTGCTCCCCAGACTTTGGCGTACAAGGCGTTGTTGACCGTTTCGAGCAACTGTCCCCGACAATACTCATCGCTCATGACAGCTATTATTACGCTGAAAAACATTTATCAAATAGCATAAAAATCGAAAGAGTGGCCAATAAGATTCCCTCCCTTAAACAGGTTATCGTATTACCATACACCGGTTCGTCGAACGACCAAGACACGCTTCACAAGTCAAATGAAACCTACCTACGATGGCATGATCTGCTCGCGCCCTACAAAGCCAGTAGTATAAAGTTCCCACGCTTTAGCTTCGATCACCCGCTGTACATTCTGTTTTCCAGCGGCACCACCGGCGTCCCCAAATGCATCATACATTCAGCTGGCGGCACCCTACTTCAACACCTTAAAGAGCACCAGTTACACTGCGATATCAAACCTAATAGCCGAGTCTTTTATTACACTACCACCAGCTGGATGATGTGGCACTGGCAGGTATCCGCACTGGCCAGTAATGCCACACTTATTCTCTATGATGGCTCCCCCACTTACCCTAGCAATAGCATTCTGTTTGATTATATCGATGCCGAAGACGTCACATTGTTTGGCACATCAGCCAAGTTTATCGACACCCTGAAAAAACAACAGGCCAAACCAATACAAACACATAACCTGGAAAGCCTGCACGTGATCACCTCCACTGGCTCAACACTCAGCCCCGAGCATTTTGATTATGTTTATCAGTACATCAAAACAGATGTACAACTCGCCTCTATTTCCGGTGGTACAGATATCATTTCCTGTTTTGTATTAGGCAACCCATTAGCCCCTGTTTATCAAGGCGAAATCTCCTGCCCAGGACTGGGCATGGCGGTGGAAGTCTGGGATACACAGGGCCACCCCGTTCAACAAAGCAAAGGAGAGCTGGTATGCACTAAAGCTTTTCCATCAATGCCGATTGGCTTCTGGAATGATGCGCACCATGATAAATATCACGCAGCCTACTTTGATAATTTCGCAAACGTCTGGACACATGGCGACTTTGCGGAAATCACTGCCCAGCATGGCTTTATCATTCACGGTCGCTCCGACACCACCCTGAACCCCGACGGGGTTCGTATTGGTAGTGCCGAAATTTATCGACAGGTGGAAAAAATTCCTGAGGTATTAGACAGTGTGGTGATAGCAAAACAGTTGCAGGAGGGTGTGCAAATCATCCTGTTTGTGCAGCTAATTCAAGGCACAAAACTCAACATAGCTCTTATTGAGCGTATCAAAGAACAGATCAAAACAGGCGCGACACCCCGCCATGTCCCGGACCTTATTTATCAGGTAGCCGACGTGCCCCGTACCCGTTCCGGTAAAATTGCAGAGCTGGCCGTCAAGGACATTGTGGAAGGCCGGGAGGTTAAAAACCTGAACGCCTTAGCCAATCCCGAGGCACTGGATTACTATAAAAACATGGTTAAAGATCACCATAAAAAGCTAATAATGTAAATAAAATATACCGCCTATCTAATTGATAGTAAATAAATATTTATTTATGCCGCATTCATGTGCCTGCGTTGTTCATCCAAACCATCCCAGAAGGCTGCCACGCCATCGAGCATTTCGTTACCAACACGAATGAAGTCATCTTCATCAATGGCGCGGTCAAAATACAACTCCTCCAGCTCCTCCTGTGTATGCAAAGCATGCTGAGACTCAATAAGGCTGTGCCAGCTAAAGAAACCCAGCGGTAACTTTGAACCTGTGCGTTTATTGTAGCGTTCAAGCCCCCCCCGACAGCTCGTCCCAAAAGCCAGCAGCCGCCCAATTTTCTACGGCATAACTGGCGGCCTGTGAGGTAAGGTACTCCTCATGACCATAAAGGCGAACCAGTTCATCACAATAAAAAAGTGTTGATGGCGACCCATGACAACGCCGTCCCAAGTCGGCAAAACCAAGGCTCAATTTAGCGGCGATAGCCATCAGCCATTCAAAGTGCGCCGTTCTGAAACGAAAAATCCCGCCATCAACTGAGCCTTCAGT
>Ga0105355_10002241_pt1 | contig 17559 bp, 18 predicted proteins | sample GOMGulsemesocosm_2_FD_83508 | JGI IMG/M metagenome (GOLD analysis project Ga0105355, IMG submission 83508) | Methane-oxidizing microbial communities from mesocosms in the Gulf of Mexico - GOM9C Gulf of Mexico | ecosystem: Environmental > Aquatic > Marine > Cold seeps | place: Gulf of Mexico... | reverse complement strand
TTGCGATAGCTGAAAGGCAAAAATTGCCGGAATAAAACCTTTTACTCTGATCTTTTTATCCAGTATCAGCGCTTTATTTGTTTCCATAATTATTTTCATGGACAGCAACATTTCTCTGATAACAATATTATCCGCTTTGGGAAACTCTTCTTTGAAAGTCGTTACGTAGGTCTTTTTAACCTGATCCAAGAAATTCTCCCCAAATAGGTGAGATTTGTCGGCGTGTATAGAGTTAATAATCGGCTGGTTTTGGAAAATGGTTTTCATTGCAGCAACATAGATGTATGTCGTTTGTCGGGCTATTTCTTTAACTTGTTTTTGTGTTGCAGCTTGGGAAGTGAAGCAATAGCTGAACAGCACGAGCAGAAGAATAATGTTTTTCACTTTAGTCTCCGCTCATACGTTAGCCGCTACCAACTGATCGAGTCGATTTGAAGTGCTGCTTGAAATCAAAACCTATAAGGGGCCAGTAATAGCTTTAGGTTTGTCCCTGGTTTGATCTAAGCGGCAGATTAACCGTAGTGTTCTTAAACTGTTCCGGTTATCAGAGAATAATCAACTTCAGTCGTTTGAACCAATGGTAATCTAGCTATAAAAAGCAGTAAATAAGGAAATCAGCTAAAAGGGCACAGCAACAGACATTGAAGCGCAGTACCAGCAAGCTTATTTATACATTAAGAAACAATCAGCACCTTGCTGAATACTCATTTAGTCTGGTGGGTGATATCGATGAAAGAGTAATGAATCTAATTGTGCAGTACACACGTATCTTGCATAGCAATTAAGCTTCTAGATCGGATCCTAAGTTTTCACATTTATGAATAGAACTGAATAGGGAGAAAGTATATATGAATAATGTATTAGTAAGATCGTTTTTAGTACTGTTGTTTGCGCTGTTTTCTGTGCAGAGCATCGCGGCAGATAAGCCTGTTTTTACTAAGAACGGGGCAGCAATTCGGGGTTACGATGCTGTTGCATATTTCACCCAAAACAAGCCAGTGAAGGGAAAGGCTTCCTTTAGTGCGAGTTATATGGGCGCCAACTGGCATTTTTCCACAGCGCAGAATCAACAGTTGTTTTTGGCTGATCCCAAAAAGTACGCTCCTCAGTACGGCGGACACTGTGCCTTTGCCATGGCCAACGATAAATTGGTTTCTGTTGATCCAAAAGCATTTACCATCGTAAATGATAAATTGTATTTGAACTACAGCTTATCGGTACGCAAGCGCTGGGTTAAAGATATTCCCGGCTATATCGCAGACGCAGATGAGAACTGGGCCAAACTATAAACGAAATAAGTGTATTGGATTTAACAGTACTAAGTCGACGACCTCTTAGTCGTATTTTTAGTAGCATAAGTGTCAGCTCTTGCCTCTAACTGAAGAGGCAAAAGCTGCTCGTATTTATTACGCAAGTCATGAATAGCTGTGGACATTAGACTTATTGGCACTCGTATTAGTTCTCGGCTGTGGCTCAGTATACATTGCTCTGAAATATCCTAAAACGAGGACGATAGCGTGATAAGGTTACCCTTTTAATTATAGTGAAGGGGTAACATGAGCGGCTACATTATTTATCATTACAATGTCACTGATCAAACAAGGATTGAGCAGCTAGGGCCACTATCGTTGCCAATCATAGCGCAATATTCTGGCCAGCTAGTGGTGGGCAGCGGTGTTCGGGTGCTAGAAGGCTCCCCCTATACCAATATGGTCATGTATAAGTTTAAGAGTGTTGCTGCTGCAAAGGACTTTTATGAAAGTGATGAAGCACAAGAGCTTTCAAAGCTAAGAAATGCAGTCACAGAGGGCATTGTTGTACTTGTTCCAGAGTATGGCAGCCACTAACGCTGCCACCCCCTCCACTTCAAGCTTTACCTTTAAGTCAATTATGAGCTATCCAACGCTTTCCGGCATCTCCTATCCCCGAGCCAGCTGATTAGTTAAGTTCAATTGCAGTTGGTATTCTGGGATGTCAGTAAAAAAGTTCACATTTCAGGCTTTTTACTATGCCCACTGTTATTTCGTTATTAAACAGACTTTTATTTAGTGTTTGCAGTGGCTTCAATCCCAATGATTTACTTAAAGTTATTATAAAACCACAGATGAACTGACCAGTGGCAATGTTAAATGCGTTTGTTACAAACATAGGCCAGTCAGTCACTGATGTGGATAGATTCACTGGTTGACTAGCCTCTCATGTTGGGTGATCCACGGCGTTTATGCTAATCTGCATCGTTGCTGACATGCATTGGAATGGGCTCATAAGGTTAGCAATTTTGCGGGCCACTCTTACAAGATCGGCAATCATTAGCTTGTTGTCGATGTAATGATAAGGAGAAAGAGGATGAACCCAAAAGCGATAATTGCCAGTGTAATCACTTCATTCGTTTTATCGGCTATCACGGCCATCCCCTTGGTAAACGCCGAGGAATACGTACCAAAAGCAATCGTCAATAAATTGTATCAGGCGGCTTTGCCGGGTGTAGATGGCAAGGAAATGACGGTGGTTCACATCACCGCTCCGGCTGGTTATATAGGGGGTAAACACAAACATCCAGGACCTGTTTATGTCTACGTGCTTAAAGGTGAGTTGACCGTAGAACTTGAAGAGGGAGACAAAACCTTTAAGGCAGGTGAGTTTTATCCCGAGGATATCAATACCGCAATGACCGGTAAGAATCTAAGTACATCGGATGATTTTGAAATCCTGGTGTTTCAGGTCGGTGATGTGGGTAAGCCAATGATGATTAAAGTTGAATAATTATTGGACTCAGTTGTACTAGCAGAGTCCGTCTGGAATGCCCCTGCGGGCAGTTGTATCACTCTAGACTTTAAGCTGCCCGCAATTTATTAGTTCAGTAGATTAAAATAATCGTCGATCTAAATATTTAGCGCTTGGTCGAACTTTGTGGCACCCATGACGCCTTTCTTTCTCTATTATTAAGCCTTTGGAGGAGCCGCATGTGGGCCACTAGTTGCGCTTTTGTGTCCTGATAATAGTTGTGGGTGCGCCGATACAATAAGTACAACCGTTGAAGCGATTATAATGGATTGACGTTCAGATTCAGAAAAAGCTGTCTTGGAGAAGGTGGCTGCCAGGGAAAAATTCCTCTAACAAACGGGTTGCTTCAGCTGAACTGCCTATAAATCAGGCATGAACCGGTATGCTTTTCATGGGTGTTATACCTTCTGCTTAGGCTAAATTAAGTCATGTTATGTATTTCCCAACTTTAGGTTTCAATTATTTGTACCGATTTGTTTGTTAGTTAAAGGATTTAAACTGATTGGTTAAAAATAATTCCATAATGTTTATGAGTCTCATACATTCGGCTGTAAAAAGTACCTGCACTGCTACTAAATTCAGGCCCCATAGATGTGAAGAACGATCCAAGGAGTACGAAGTAAGCCCTGGAAAAGTTTGTAATGATCAGTTTTTACTAATAGACTGATGGTTAATGAATTGAATGTGGAAATATCATGCCCTGGGAAAAATCGTTTGACGAGCAAAATGCCATCGAGAGTGCGATGAGGATTTTTTGGGAAAAGGGCTATGAGGCAACATCAATTGCAAATTTAATTGCAGGCACTGGCGTAAATCGCGGCAGCCTGTACAACGCCTTTGGGGGTAAACGTCAGCTTTTTACCCAATCTTTACTGAAATATGATGTACAGACACGAAGAGCTTTTCTCGCTGAACTGGAAGCTTTAGATAACCCTGTATTAGCTTTTAAAACGCTGTTTAATACGCTGGTGGAACAAGCACAGGAGGATACACAACCCAAAGGTTGTTTTTTAGTGAATACTTCAATCGAGATCGCAACACACGACAAAGAGACAAAAGATATTGTCACTCAAGCGTTTACTGAGTTTGAAGCTTTTTTTCGCCGCGGTATCGAAGTTGCTAAAGCCCGCTCAGAAATGTCGTCAAATATTGACCCAGCTGCAACAGCTAAAGTATTGTTTTCATTAGTTATAGCTATTCGTGTTCTGGGACGAGGGGCCTATGATCAATCATCCCTACAGATTATATCGGATCAGGCACAGCACTTAGTATCGCAAAAAATATAAGCTGTCTATCTGCTTATTTAATCAAATAGAGGCATTTTAGTTAATCGACATTGATTAAAATACTGACTATTGGTAAATATCTTTTCCCACCTTTAAATCAAGCATAAGACTGTAAAGTGAACGGGCAACAGGTTTTACAAAACCTGTTGCCAAAGTGTCATTCCCCTGGCCTTTGATGAAAAACCGGCCAATTAAAATCAGCTGCTCTGGTTGATAATTAGATTTCTTACCGAATGTTTTGTGCATTGGGCATCTGCCAGCCATGTTTGCTCGCCAGCTCACACAGCCTTCGCTGATCCTGGCTGAACTCCTCAGATAACCAGGCAATAAATGTGTTGATATCATCAGTTGCATTAGCTTCAGGTGCAACGTAGTAGTAATACTGCCACGGGCTCCGGGTGATATGTACCCGTTCGGGGAGCATTAATTCGGTATTTTCCAGTTCGTCTAAAACCAACATCAGATCCATCATTGCTACACCTTCAACGGCCGTAGTCGCAATAATAGCCAAGTCTAAACTGTTAACCGTTATGCCTTTATCCAAACTTTGATCATTGTTGTCTGTTAATGATAGCCAGTGTTGCCAATCAGATCTGTCTTGTGTTGGATGGATGCGCACTTGGTTAATTGCTTGCGCAACACTGAGTCTTTGCCGGTTTTTACAGATAGTGGGATGATAAATCGGCGCCATATATTCGCTGCGAAGCTGGTTGTTGGCATACCGAGAATCCGGGTATTTTTCGCCAAACAGCGCAATGTCATAACCGCCGCTGTCCAGATTGAGATTCACGCCCGCTTGAAACCAGGCCAAGGTCAAGTTTATTTGTAAGTTTGGATGGAGTTTTCTGAATTTATGCAGCCGAGGGGCAAGCCAGCGCGATGCCAGGCTGGTCTCCACCTTTATTTTCAGCTCTCCTTGCAACGAAGGTGCTAATTGGTAAATTGCTCGATTTAGTTCGCCAAATTGTCTGGACAACAGCATTGATAATTCATGGCCTTCACTGGTGAGCTCAAGAGCACGATGCAAGCGGTTGAATAAGGAAAAACCAAGGTTATTTTCAAGTTGCCGGATTTGCCGGCTAACCGCACTTTGAGTGACATTGAGTTCGGTTGCAGCGTGGGTAAAGCTTAAATATCGGGCGGCAGCTTCAAATACTCGCAAAGTGTTTAAAGAATGAGGCAAGTGGTAGTGACGCTTAAGTGCATGGCGTTGCATGGTTTTCTCGGGTTAATTTACTAGCATGAGTTTTATGCATCCCAGACTGGCATATTGATCGTTTGAAAACCAGTGAACATTCAATTATTTTGATTGAAATTCTACAAGTTCACAGTATATGAGGGGATAAACGTGAAACACTTAGCTAAATTTGCAGTACCTTTAATCATTTCACAGCTAGTCGCTCAGTTAATGGTATTGTCGGATATTTGGATGATGGCGCGCATTGGTGTTACTACTATGGCTGCTGGAGGCCTTGCCGGTTCGGTCTTTGGTTTTATTTTTGTTGTTGTGATGAGCCTGATAGGGTCGGTCACTAATCTGCTGGCAATTGCCCATGGTGAAAAACAGCATAACCCTGAAAATAATGTTGAAATTCGGGGGATTTTGAAAGGTGCCATTTTATTGTCAGTACTGATCAGCATTGGCCTGTTACCGTTCTTTTATTTATTACCGACTCTGTTGCTAATGACTGGGCAACAAGCTGAAATTGTTGACCCCAGTATGCTTTATTTACATGCGTTAAAGTGGTCTATGCTACCTAATCTGCTGATCGTGGTATTTCGTGGATTAGCGGTGGCCTTTGGCTCTCCACGCTCCGTTTTATGGGCTTCGGTGATTACTGTAATATTGAATGTTGTGTTTAGCTATATCCTCGCATTTGTACTGGATTATGGCATCGCAGGCATTGGTTATGGTACCGCATTAGCTGCCTGGTTAATGGCGGTTTGCTACGGGGTGTGGTTGTTTCGCCAACCGCAATTTTTGCTCTACAAACCTTGGACTAAATGGTTTGAATATAAACTAAACACCGTTAAGCCTTTATTATTCATGGGGATATCAGTAGCCCTGGCCACTATGACTGAGTTTGGGTTGATTTCCGGTGCCGCATTGATGGCAGGTACTTTAGGTGTGGTGTCGCTGGCCGCGCATCAAATTGCCTTGCAGATATTGAGTTTCTCCTGGTGTATTTCTTATGGTTTTGCTCAGGCAACCTCAATATTAGTGAGTAATCAATACGGCAGTGACAGAGACAAACAGGCCATTGTGAATGTTGCCCGCAATGGTTTGATATTGGCGACTGTATCAAGTGTGTTGATAGGTCTGATGTTTAGTATCAACCCGCAATGGTTGTCGCAGTGGTTTGCCAGGCCTGGCGATGCATTATTTGCCGAATTGGTGAACGTTTTACCGGGTTTGATGCTGGTAGCAGCGGCCTGTTTTGTGGTTGATGCCTGGCAATTGACCGGATTAAATATATTGCGCGGCATGAAAATAGTGTTTGCTCCGGCTCTGATCACTGCTGTTGGTTACTTGTTAGCGGGCCTGCCTGCCGCATGGTATTTTATGCAGACATTTCAATTGCAAGGTATATGGATGGGCATAGGTTTAGGTCTTGGGGTAACGGGTTGCTTATTGATGCTGCAAGTATCGATAAACTTAAAAAAATTGGCGAGTTAAGTCGACTTTTATGGGTGCAGATTGAAAATACTGGCTGCTAATTTGCTGCAAGCTCAAACTTAGAATAAAAAAGTAGCACTCGGGTTAGAGGACCCCAGAGTGTTACAGTATCATTAATCTATTGGCTGGGCCCTGTAAGCCAGCCTCCCGTCACTTGGATAGGTTTTTGCTGAACCGAGTTTATCCAACCTACTAGTGCTGTTTTTAAATGTTTTTTGTCCCTGTTGTCGATCAGGCTTTTAAACTCAGCAATGTCTGAATGACACTGGTGCTGCCCATTTTGAAAATGGCTTTGGGTCTGCTTAAAGGCCAGTACCGAGAAGCTCTGCTGGAGATTTAAACCGCTATTTTCTCCCGCTGTAATCTGCACGTTTTGGTCAAAACCTAATAGAGCAAAGACACAGTGGTGAGGTTTTAGTTGACTCTTATTGTTAAAAGACATGTTTAATAAGTTATGCGAGGTATCTAATTGCAGCCGCAATCGTCCCACTTGTTGCTTCGTTTGTTTTGGCACTGACTCGCCAGCAAAGAAACCGCGCCACTCATTACCTGCGACTATAAAGCCTGGTGTATACACAGACGAAATGTTGCCAAAGTTGTAGTGCTGGCGCTGCCTTTGACTGGCTGATCGGCTGGAATATATGTCAGAAAAGCCAAGATAGTTCCAATAATCGACGTGAAAAGCGACAGGTATAAAGGTTTTCCATAATTGATCGGAGGATGATAATTTATTAAGCAAGTCATCTGCTGGGGGGCAACTGCTACACCCCTGGGAGGTGTATAATTCTATCAATTGCACCTTTTGCTCTGTAGAGACAAATTGGCTTTGCTGGGCAGCTGCAACACTTGGCAAAATAGCACAGCAGATAGCCAGGGCAATGTTCTGATGAGTATTCATTGTTGGGTGATCTCTCGTTTCTATATCAGATGATCAGACTGCAAAAAAATCTCAAAGTTCTGTAGTATTAATGCAATGGTCACTGTGGCATACATTACAAAGGTGAGTGTATGCAGCTCACTAAATGGTCATACATCGCTATGAACTTTAACTGTAAATTCCACTTAAATGATTTTTCTCTAGCAAAAATAAAGAATGCGCTGCTGATGCTTCGACTGAAATTTCGCGATTCCCCTCATCCAATTTCCAAGCAAACAACCTACATGATCGCACTGTTAATAGCGACAGCACCGGATCTGCTGGTATGAGCATAGTAGGACCTGCATATGGCTATTGCAGCTGTTAGTTGTCTGTGACTAACAACTTGTAGTTCTGCAAAAAAAATGACCGCTGTTTTAGGGGTTAACCTTGCGCTGGTTAGCTTGCCTGGGAGTAAGCTATCAACGGCATTAAATTCGATCGATTGATCCAGTTAGAGTCCGATTATAGCCAACAGAGCAGCCGAATTTAAGGTTGGATATGTACCAGCTGGTATCCAGCTATTAGCTATAGATTGGTCAAGTCTCTGGTACCTTGTACTCGTCAGTAGCTAAGCAGTGCAGGTAAAGGTGCAAATTCAGAGTCAGTAGTATTTCGAAAACCTCAATCATCCCTTATAGTTTGCAGTTAACAACTTCATCGGGCTTGGATTTCAAATGCGTAGCGATTGTTTGAAATTTACCCCTATCATTGAGAGTAGTAACGATGTTATTGGATATTCGGAAAAGAGCGTCTGTTGTGTTGATGCTTTTCTCTATTATATTGGGCAACTCAGCTCACAGCCAACCATTAATAATTACCGGTCCAGATCAAGGCAAACCTAAATACTTTATCCTCAATGGACAGGCCAGTGGATTTATTGTCGATATTACCCGCTGGGTGCTCACCGATATGCAATATCCAGCTAGCTTCAAACTGCTACCGTGGAAACGTGCCTATAACAACGCGCTAAAGGGAAGGATGGCGATTATTGGACTGTCAAAAAACTCCAATAGACTGAAAATTTTTGACTATTCACATCCACTGTACTTTGGAAGTTTGATGATTGTAGTTAAAAAAGGACATGAATTTGATTTTCAAACAGTACTCGACTTACAGGGAAAGCGGATCGGCGCTAGTCATGGTGCATCTTATGGGGATGTTTTTGATCAGGCTTTACTCAACAAGGTTTTTGAAGTTGTGCCTCATGAAAATCCGGCCCAGGGCCTTAAACTAGTGCTCAATAACAGAATAGACGCCGTTTTTATCGGACCTGGAATTAGAGGAGTAAAAAGTTTCATAGATAGCGACGATTCATTAAATATGGATCAATTTACGGTACTCACAAAACCTTTTAAAGTAGATGCAAAGCACTTAGGTATCCACAAATCATTGAACATGGAAGCTTTCATCCAGCGCTTTAACCTGTCTTTAGATAAAGCCTGGAGCACAGGAGTAGTAGATAAGCTCATCGACAACTACGATTAAAAGGGACGGTTAATAATATCAATTACAGCCTCTTTGCCAGTATAGAACATTTCATTTGCGAGCAAAAACTCATTCAAATGTTAAAGGAGAACGAGGGGGCCTGGGGGATGGGTGAAAGGAGAGTGTTTGATTTTAATCTGACCTCAACTATCATTATCGACAAACTATAGAAAGGAAAGTCTTATGGGAAAAATATCATACACACTGGTGATGGATATTGTAGAGGGTAAACTGGATGAATTTAAATCACAGGCCAAAAACTACACTTCGTCTGCTGAAAAAAATGAGCCCGAAACATTGGGCTATAGCTGGTTTCTTAGCGCGGATAACCAACACTGCATGCTTCATGAGGCTTTTGCTGATTCTGAAGCAATGTTGGCACATCTGGGCAATGTGGGCCCGACACTACCAGATTTGTTTGCAATAGCACCTCCCTCACGTCTTGAAGTTTTTGGTGAGGTTAGCGATGCTGCACGTGAAGCACTAGATCCTCTTGGTGCTATCTATTTCACGCACTTATGTGGTTTTAACCGATAAATAATAACTACGCGAAGGTTAAAATTAAAAATACTTATAATTTTAACCTTCAGTCTCCATTGCGGTTTATTTGTGTGTTCGTACAGGGCGTTTAACGTAGAACAGAATGTGTTGCACTGACCTGTTGAATTCACAGCCAGCAGCAAGTGTTTCTAGTAATCACTTAACCAGCTTTGGTCGTATTCAGGGAAGCTGTCTACATTATGCTTTTTCGACCAGCTTTGTAGCTGTTGCTGCGCCTGAGCCAGCTCTTCTAAGGTCAAAGTATTATCATCTAATTTGTAGACAAATTCAGATGCTGCGTAACTAAAATCCAGAATGCTCATCGCTTTAACGTCCCCTTGTTCGGCAGCCGTTTTTAATTGGCGCTGTCTGCGATAAATGCGATTCATCTGCGCTTTGAGGCCGCGCACATAGATGATGTCTTTAAGGTAGGGATGGCCTTTAACCTTTTTGTAAATGAGTGCTAAGCCCAGTGCCGCTATTATCACGCCAGCAACATTTAACCAGAAATTATCACCCTGGTTAGCGCCGATTAAAGCGATCAGCAGGGTAGAGACAGCCAAAGCTACAATGAGCATGTAAATACAAATGGCAAAAAACGTTCTTTTTAAACGTTTGCTGTATTGGGCTTTGTCGATTGTGGGGAATTGCATAGCGTAGTTCTCATCTGCCTGTCGTGTGTGGCGCAGTATAGAGGAGCGCTGTTTAACAAGCTACTCAGTATTCGCGTGGAAAGTACTGTCGCGCATCTTTCGGTATTGATTTGGGGAGATACCCATGACTTTCTTGAAAATACGCGAAAAATAATAGGTATCTTCATAGCCCAGGCTATAGCTGATCTCTTTGATCGACTTAGTTGAAATGTCCAGCAAGTGGCAGGCACGCTCAATTTTTAAGTGGATAAAGTAGTTGATCGGGGTTGTGTTGGTCAGTTCTTTGTATTTTTTTATAAAGTGGAATTTCGATAAGTTGACGCTCTGTGCCAAGGTCTGTAAATCTAATTTCTGGTGCAAGCTCGATTGCATCAAAGAGTGGACTAATTCTAAGTCAAATTGATGTGCTACTAGCTGTGCTTTTGCCAGTGGTTTTAACTGGGCGATATAGGTGAGTATCTGTCGCAACATATTCGAGGCGTGAATAAAGGCGCTAAAATTAATGCTGGACTGCAAACTTTCCAGCAGTATTTCAAAGTTGGCTATTAAGCGCGCGTTTACCCCAACCGGGATGATGAAGTTATCTCGTCGCTCATTTAAATAGTGGATGAAATCGGCGCTTTTATTGCCGCTAAAATGAATCCAATAAACTGTCCAGGGATTGTCGTCACTGGCCTGGTAAGAATGGGCCACACCGCGAGGCAGCAGCAGTAAATCGCCGGCATTGATGCTGTAACTGGTGTTTTCCAGCTGACAAGTTCCGGCCCCTTCGACGCAATAAATTAATAAATTGTCATCGTGGGTGCGGCGCAACATAGTATGCTTCTTTGCATGTTTGTAGTAGCCGGAAGCCTTTGGGTATAAGTCACTACAGAGTGGATTCTGCGTCAGTTTTACAGTGACAGTTCTCGGTACTACAAGGCGTAGGCTGCCGGAAGGCAGAGGCCAGTTGGAGGGCTGACTCATTAACTATACCTATACTAAAGGGTTAGGTGAATCGCAATATAATCCATCAATTGCACAAGATTATCAATCCTTGTAGCGCTTTTTATATGCTTAAATTAATGTATTGATAGCAACTGACCAAATCTGCTGAAAGTCTATAGCGGTAGGGTTTTATTCTAAGCACAGGAAAACTTATTATGATCAAGCAAGTTCCACTGTTAATCAACGGTGAATTCATTACCAGTAAAAGCACTAGGCTTATAGATGTCACTAACCCGGCGACCCAGGAAGTGATTGCTCAAGTACCTTGCGCTACTGACGAAGAGATTAACCAGGCGATTGAAGGCGCTAAACAAGCTTTTGATATCTGGAAAGAAAAATCGGTAGGCGATAGAGCACGGGTAATGTTGGCCTATCAGGCACTGTTAAAATCTCACCAGGAAGAGATTGCGACTATTTTGTCCCTGGAGTCAGGTAAAACCTTCCCGGATGCCATGGGTGATGTCTGGCGTGGCATTGAAGTGGTTGAACACGCAGCCAATGTCGCTTCTCTTACAATGGGTGAGACTCTAGAAAACGTTGCCCGTAAAATTGACTGCTACAGCTTCACTCAGCCACTAGGTGTATGTGTCGGCGTAACGCCCTTCAATTTTCCGGCGATGATCCCACTGTGGATGTTCCCGATCGCTATTGCTTGTGGTAACGCTTTTATCCTTAAGCCGTCTGAACAAAACCCAATGACACCGGTACGTCTGGCCGAGCTATTTATCGAAGCCGGTGCCCCAGCGGGGATTTTACAAGTATTACACGGCGGTAAAGAGGTCGTACAAGAGTTGTTAGTACACCCTGATACACCCGCGATTTCTTTTGTAGGCTCTGTGGCGGTGGGTGAGTACATCTACCGTACGGGTACCGATCACATGAAGCGTGTGCAAGCGTTTGCCGGTGCTAAAAATCACATGGTGATCATGCCAGACGCTGCTAAAAAGCAAGTGATTAATAACATTGCCGGCGCCTCTGTGGGTGCTGCGGGTCAACGTTGTATGGCTATCTCTGTGGCAGTATTTGTCGGTGATTCTAAAAAATGGATCCCCGAGATTAAAGAAGCTCTGGCTAAAGTACGCCCGGGTGCATGGGATGATGCAGAAGCCGGCTACGGTCCACAGATCAACCCGGCAGCGAAGGAGCGAGTACTGGGCTTTATCGCCGAGGGCAAAGCGGCAGGTGCCAACTGTATCCTGGATGGTTCAGACGTCGAAGTTCCAGGCCTTCCCCACGGTAACTTCGTCGGTCCTACTATGTTCACCGATGTGACTACCGATATGTCGATCTACAAAGAGGAAATCTTTGGCCCGGTACTGATCACTTTAGAAGTCGAGACTTTGGAAGCGGCGATTGCCCTGATCAATGAAAATCCATACGGTAACGGTACTTCAATCTTTACAGCTTCTGGTGCAGCGGCACGTAAATACCAGCATGAGATCAAGGTCGGTATCGTCGGTATAAACGTACCTGTGCCAGTGCCACTGCCTATGTTTTCTTTCACCGGCTGGCGCAAGTCGTTCTACGGTGATCAGCACGCCTACGGCAAGCAGGCGGTTAAGTTCTACACTGAAACTAAAACAGTGACAGCGCGCTGGTTCGAGGAAGATATTGATACCGGTGTAAACACGACTATTGATATGAAATAAAAGTCCTGACTTTCTGGGTTTTTTAGGGCCTGATGCATGAATAGTGCATCGGGCTTTTGCTTATATGCTCATAAGGCTATATAAACAAACTACAATTTGGTCACTAGCGCTGCTAATTTTTTACAGGCACTAGCAATAATAAAAAGGCGAAACTGCAATGGATTTTGAATTAAACGAAGATCAACTGGCTTACAGCGAAATGGCTCAGGCGTTTGCCGAGAAAGAATTAGCGCCTAACGCCGCCGCGTGGGATGAGCAACAACATTTTCCTGTGGATGTATTAAAGCGCGCTGGTGAGATGGGTCTGTGTGGCTTGTACACCCCAGAATCCGGGGGCGGTTTGGGGCTCTCTCGTTTAGATTCGAGTATTATTTTCGAACAGATGGCTGCAGGTTGTACGGCAACTACTGCCTATCTGACTATCCATAACATGGTCAGCTGGATGCTCAGTACCTTTGCCACAGATAGCGCAAAAGCGCAGTGGAGTGAAGCCTTAAGTAGCGGCGAAAAACTCGGATCATACTGTCTTACTGAGCCCAATGCCGGATCAGATGCCGCCTCGCTTAAAACCAGCGCCCGTAAAGAGGGCGATAAGTACATTCTCAATGGCGGCAAAGTGTTTATCTCCGGGGCCGGCGAAACGGATTTATTACTGGTGATGGCCAGAACATCCGCCGATGGCGCCAGGGGCATTTCTGCCTTTGCCGTGGACGCTAATAGTGCCGGAATAAGCTACGGCCGCAAAGAGCATAAAATGGGCTGGAATTGTCAGCCGACCCGCTCAATTAGCTTTGAAGATGTAGAAGTAGAGGCGAGTTGTCTACTTGGAGAAGAGGGCGATGGTTTTAAAATTGCCATGCAGGGGCTGGACGGGGGCCGGGTAAATATCGCCACTTGTTCCGTCGGTACCGCGCAAGCGGCATTGAGTTACGCCTTAAAATATCTGCATCAACGTCAGCAATTTGGCAGGGAACTCGCCAGTTTTCAGGCGCTGCAATTTAAAGTTTCAACAATGAACACTGAGCTGGTGGCCGCCAGACAGATGGTGCGATTAGCCGCTTCAAAACTAGATAACAAGCACCCGGATCGCAGTACCTACTGTGCCATGGCGAAACGTTTCGCCACGGATGTCTGTTTCAATATTTGTGATGAAGCACTGCAAATTCTCGGCGGCAACGGTTACATGAAAGAATATCCGCTGGAGCGCTACGTGCGTGATAGTAGAGTGCATCGCATTTTGGAGGGAACCAACGAAATCATGAATGTGATTATCGCCCGTCGCATCTTAATCGAAGAAACCAATCAGATATTATAATTCATTATTAGCCCGTCCCGGGTTTTCAGGGGCGGCGTAGCAGAGAGCTTACTATGACAAAAAGTTACCCAGAGACCTTACTACTAGAAAAGCAGGGCAATGTAGCTATCCTTACCTTGAACAATGCGCCTGCCAACACTTGGACTAAAGAGAGCTTAATAGGGCTCATCGATATCGTCACTGACCTGAACAATGACTTATCTGTCTATTCTCTGGTGATCCGCTCAGCCAATGAGAAGTTTTTTTCCGCCGGTGCCGATTTAAACTTGTTCAGTGATGGCGACCTGGCTGTCGCTCGCGATATGGGTAAGTATTTCGGTGAGGCGTTTTACGTGCTGTCTCAATTTCGCGGTGTATCTATAGCGGCCGTCAACGGCTGGGCGATGGGTGGTGGTCTAGAAGTGGCACTGGCCTGTGATATTCGCATCGCTGAGGAAAAGGCGGTGATGGCACTTCCCGAAGCCAAAGTTGGCTTGCTTCCCTGTGCTGGCGGTACCCAAAATTTAACCATGCTGGTGGGTGAGGGCTGGGCGAAAAAAATCATTCTCTGTGGTGAGCGGGTCGATGCCGCCACTGCATTGCGCATAGGGTTGGTTGAAGAGTGTGTTGAAAATGGCAGCAGCTATACAAGGGCGCTGACGCTGGCACAGCAAGTTGCTCAGCAGAGCCCTAAGTCGGTAACGGCTTGTAAAACCTTGATTCAATCCAACCGCACCCGCAATTGGGATCAAGGCTACATTATTGAACGTGAATTGTTTGTCGATCTGTTTCATACCGCAGATCAAAAAGAGGGTGTAAATGCATTTCTGGAAAAGCGTGCACCGCAGTGGACCAATAAATAATTAATAAAAATCAGGCTCCCAGGGGAGAAAATCTATGAGTTTAGTATTGTTTCATGAGCATTTGGCCGCTGACGGCAAAAAAATTATTGAAATTACCCTCAATGCCGAGCGCTCGTTAAATGCGTTGGCACTGGATATGATCAGGTTGATACAGCCTAAGCTGGACGAGTATGCCGACGACGATAGTGTCGCGGCTATCATTTTAGACAGCGTTGGTGAAAAAGCATTTTGTGCCGGTGGGGATGTAGTGAGCTTGTACCACAACTTGAAAGACACAGGTACTGCTGAATATGCTAGTGCGTACTTTAGCGAAGAGTACCGCTTGGACTACGCTATTCATACTTACCCTAAGCCGATTATAGGCTGGGGAGCGGGAATAGTGATGGGCGGGGGCTTGGGGCTATTGTCGGGATGCAGCCATCGGGTCGTAACACAGAGCACTATGATCGCCATGCCTGAAGTGACAATTGGTCTCTACCCGGATGTGGGCGCCAGCTGGTTTTTGAATCGCTGCCCCGGGCGAACCGGACTGTTTTTAGGCATTACTGGTGCGCGAATCAACGCCGCAGATGCAGTGTTTATCGGTATCGCCGATCGTCAATTAGACAATCAGCAACGCCCCGAGCTGCTGAGCAGATTGTTACAGGCAAACTGGCATGACAGTAGCGCAGCAGATGCCACTATCGGCAATATACTGAGAGATCTGGCAGCGCAGGCGAGCGAGAGTATTCAAGTTTCGCAAGTTCGCCAGCACTTTGATCTGATCCAGAGTTTAACCGATGTGGATTGCGCGGATGATTTCGTGACCAATTTATTAGCGCTTGAGTTAGATGATAGCTGGGTAGTTAAAGCGCAAAAATCGGTGGCTCACGGCAGTCCGATGTCCATTGCAATGATCTATCGACAACTGCAAACCACGAAGCATTTATCGCTTAAAGAAGTGTTCATCGAAGAGCTGGCCCTGTCGACTCAATGTTGCGCTATCGGCGAACTGGCAGAGGGAATCAGAGCTCTATTAGTAGATAAGGACGGTAAGCCTAACTGGCGTTTTAAAACAATCTCAGAGGTAGATCAGGTGTTTTTAGAGCAGCTGTTTGTATCACCCTGGACAGTAAACCCGCTGCAGGATCTGTAAGCAGGTTGAAGGTAAATAAAAGATTATTGTTTTAAGTTTTTGTTATTAAAGTAATTATGCAGCCTCATAAAGTACAGCTGCAATAACTGTGAGAATATACAATGGCGAATATAGGATTTATTGGTTTAGGTAACATGGGTGGCCCTATGGCGGCCAACTTAATCAAAGCGGGTCACAGCGTCAGCGTTTTTGATTTATCAAAAGCAGCCGTGGCGACCTTAGTGACTGCCGGTGCCACTGCAGCGCAATCGGCAAAAGAAGCGGTGACAGGTGCGCAGTTTGTTATCAGCATGCTGCCTGCTGGGGCACACGTAGAAGGGCTGTATCTCTCTGGAGATGATCCGTTGTTTGATCACCTGGCCGAAGACGCGTTAGTCATAGACTCATCAACCATCGATGCAAAGACGGCACAAAAAGTGGCTGCAGTTGCTGCGCAGCGAGACATTAACTTTATCGATGCGCCTGTCTCCGGCGGTGTGGGTGGCGCTGTCGCCGGCACACTTTCATTTATGGTTGGCGCCAGTGAGCAACAATTTGCTAACGCCAAGCCGATACTGGATGTAATGGGCAAAAATATTTTTCACGCCGGGGTTCAAGGCAGCGGCCAGATAGCTAAAGCTTGCAACAATATGTTACTGGCAATATTGATGACAGGAACCAGTGAAGCACTCAACATGGGGGTTAAAAACGGCCTGGATCCTAAGGTTTTGTCTGAAATCATGCGCTTAAGTTCCGGTGGTAACTGGGCGTTGGAGCTATACAACCCGTTCCCGGGGGTAATGCCAAATGCACCCGCTTCAAATGACTATCAAGGCGGCTTTCAGACTGATCTGATGTTTAAAGACTTAGGTCTGGCCATGGAGTTATCTCAGCTGAGCGCTTCACCCACACCGATGGGCTCGCAGGCACGGGCATTATTCAATATGCATAAGGTCAAAGGTAATGGTGGGTTGGACTTCTCTAGTGTGATCCAACAGTATCAAGATCAGGACTAAGGAGCATGCGATCAAGTCAGGTGCGCCTCTGGCATTCAGAGCATTCTAAGATCTAGGAATCGCACCAAAGGGCATGCTAACTACAGGCATGCTGGTTGCCTACATGGACGTAGGTACTTAGACTTTGCATGGAGCAAAAGATCAGTGCCTGTCGAAAGCTATCATGCACCGTGGGTGCGATAAACATTCGAGCGGGATGTTCTGGATGCCCTTACGAGCGGGCTCTAAAGCGATCATCTGCTTTGCCTGCACCCACGTAGGTAAGGAGCGATAGCAGGACGCGCTAGCTTTG
>Ga0105355_10002237_pt1 | contig 17569 bp, 14 predicted proteins | sample GOMGulsemesocosm_2_FD_83508 | JGI IMG/M metagenome (GOLD analysis project Ga0105355, IMG submission 83508) | Methane-oxidizing microbial communities from mesocosms in the Gulf of Mexico - GOM9C Gulf of Mexico | ecosystem: Environmental > Aquatic > Marine > Cold seeps | place: Gulf of Mexico... | reverse complement strand
GTTTTCGGTAGTGTTGGAAACAGCGTCGTTAAATCAAGCTGAATTGGCAGAGTATTGCCGTAATAAAGGCCTCTACGCAGAACAGATAGTGGCTTGGCGAAGTGCTTGCATGGATGCTAATGCCAATGTTAAAGAGCAGGAAAAAGCCTTCACTATTGAAGCCAAAAAAGACAAAAAACAGATTAATAGATTAATAGATTAATAGATTAGAGAAACTTAATTTTAGGACACGCACAAAAATCTAACTGATATTCAATAACTTTGAATGCCAAGGGTATTTTAGACAGATCTTCTATCACCAATAAATGCTCAATTTTTTAGCTTTCGTAATTAGATCAATAAATAAGGCTGATTTTGGATGCATTAGAAAAAGTACATTGAATTAAATTAACCTCACCGGACATTGATGCTCGCCCAAAGCCGCTTTTGCGCGAAAGCGAGTTAATTTTATTTAATTTTGGCTACTAAGCGCAATGTTATCGGTGAACTGCTACGTGATAGAACCAAAGCTATTTGCTACCATGTTGACTTGTTATGTCTATTGGACGACAATTGATATACATTGTATAGTATCTGACACACAAAGAGGTAGATAATGAAAACTGAAATGTTGACAACACGAATTGATCACAATACAAAAGTAGCCTTTACTCATGTTTGTGATGAAATAGGTTTAAGCCCTTCACAAGCAATCAAGTTATTTGCAAAAGCGGTTATTAATTACGGCGGTATTCCTTTCGAGTTAAAAGGTAAACGTCCAAACGCAATGACAATTGCGGCGATGCAAGAACTCGAAAGTGGCCAAGGAAAGAAAGTCTCTGACATTAACCAGTTATTTGGAGATCTAACTGACGGAAAGATCACTAATGTATAGCCTTGAGTATTCAACTCAGTTTAAAAAAGACTTCAAGAAAATCACTAAAATGTCTATCCCCGACATTATTGAAGTTGGCCATGTCATATCAACGTTACAAAAACGCGAATCGTTAACAGAAAAATATGTTGATCACCCTCTTTCCGGAAATTGGTTGGGCTTTAGAGATTGTCATGTTAAACCCGATTTAGTACTCATCTATAAGGTTAAGCAATCGACCTTGCTACTCGCTCGTATCGGTAGCCACAGCGAGCTATTTTGACCACATTCCACAGCTGTATAGCCCAATGAATATGACAGCAAGTAATGCATTAGCAAACATACTGTGAATTTAATTCGCTTCATCGGAGATTGAGGCCTGTTCTATCTCACTTCTGCACCATAGCGCCTTACAAATTACCTAGCACCTAAACTTATCACAATAATCGGGCGAACTATATCGTTGGTAAACACGATAAGATGCGGGCTATTTTATTGACATAACTTTACTCAGCTTTACGCGTTGCTTCGTATCTTTAACGCGGGTGCTTGTTAAGATCATGGTTACATTATTTAAGAGATAACACCATGAAAAGACATTTGATCATTGGCGCGTCATTACTAACACTTTGTTTGTCAGGCTGTGGCGCCAGCGATTCCGTTGCGCAGATTGAAGAGACGCCATCAACAGAAACCCCTGTCGAGACTCCCACCACAGACCCTGTTCAAGCATTAACCTTTGCCAGCGTACCTACCGACGGGTTAACCCCAGCTTTTGACATAGCAACCACCGAGGTATCTAATGCCGATTACGCGCTGTTTTTAACCCAAGCCTATGCCATTGGCTACATTAGCTATGATCAAGATACACATATCGTGTCCGATGCCACTGGCAACACGATGACCAACCTAAATGGCTCACGGGTGATTAAAGACCATAACAAAGATGGCGTTTATGCCCTCGATGAGATGGAAAATCCGCTCAACATCAACTTTATTGCCTTTGACGCTGCCAGCAATGAGTTTTACGTGGAAGATCCAGCGGCTATCGATTGGGCTGCTTATACCGATCCTAACCTTTACCCGAATGTAGTGGACAGCGTAAGCGATTGGTATGAACTAAGCGGCGATGCGTCATCATTTCATGGCGAAGGTGATAGCGATGGCTTGCTGCCAACGCTGGCCGAGGTAAGCACCTGGCCCGCCAACTTCATCACGTTTCATGGCGCGCAAGCGTTTGCCGGATATTATAATTTTAGCCTGCCAACGCTGGCGCAATGGCGCTTAGCAGCCGCCGGTGGCGAGAGTTTTGTTTTTTCCACCTCTGATGGCACAGCCAATGAAGGCATCGCGTGGATAAACGTCGATGGTCCTGGTGTTATTCACAAAGGACATGTACAGAGTGTTGATTCTAAAGAAGCAAATCCGCTGGGGATCTATCACATGGGTGGCAATGTCTGGGAATGGGTTGCTGATTGGTATGACGGTAACGAGGTGTTTAGCATGAACAAACAAACCGAGGATTTCTTCATCGATGACACGATTACCTTTAGTGATGCCCAAGGCAAGTATCTCAAAGGGTTGATCGGTGGTTCGTTCAACTATTTTCCGCAAACCATGCAATATACTTGGAACCATGCGGCGAACCCGGAAACCGGTAACGATCATTTTGGCTTTAGAGTGGTTAAATAGTCGTGACAACAAATTGGATTGGATTTATGATGAGAAAAATCCAATCCAATGTACAGTATAGTGATGAGTTACCCGTTAAAATTTAGGCTATTGATGGCCTTTTTTATGTCATTATTTATGGCCTTTATCATGAGTGGCGTGATCATGTTTTCGCGCCTTGGCACTGTCGACGGCGCATTTTTTTACGCATGGTTTGATGCGTTCCTACTCGCCTGGCCTATTGCGATGCCCGCCGCCTTCTTTGTCGGACCAATAGCGCAGTTTCTGGTTAAGAAACTGCTAAGGGCTCCCGTAAACACCAAATAAAAAGCTACTCGTTCACCACTTTACCAAAAAGGCCGCCGTTATACTGCGAGTCTTCAATGGTCAACTGGCCATTGACCATCATGGTGGTAACTCCAGTCGATAGCTTGTTCCATTGCGCAAAGTTCGCCTTGTCACGAAATGTTTTGGGATCAAAGATGATGATATCGGCATAGTGTCCAACTTTTAGCATGCCGCGTTTGTTTAGCCCTAAGATCTTTGCCGTTTTACTACTACTTTGCGCAATAAACTTCGCGACACTAAGTAAGCCTTTATCACGCACGTATTGACGATACTTTTTGGGAAAACTGGCATATTTTCGTGGATGACCGTTGGTGCCATCCGAGGAGGTAACCACCCAAGGCTGAACCATGAAGTTTTCGATGTCTGCCGCTGACATATTAAATGATGCGACCCTAATTTTGGGGCCTTTGACCAGTGCGATAACAGTATCGACCGCACTTTGTTGACGCCGCTTTGCAATCTCCGCCAAGGTCTGGCCGTTGAGACTTTTATCATCGGCAACCGTCACTAACAACGCATCAGCGCCGCCCCGGCGGCGAATGTTCTCGCTAATTTGGGCGCGTATTTTCGGCAATAATTGCAGATCGGCTAAGCGTTGATGAAAAGCACTTGTTGAGTCGGCCATCACCCATTTTGGCACTACGGCACTGCGGATATGAGTGCCGGACGCTTGCCATGGGTATTGATCTGCCGAGATACTAATGCCTTGCGCCTGCGCTTGCTCAATTTTTTCGATAATTGGTGTACTTTGCCCCCAAACATCGACACCTAACGCCTTAATATGGGCGATATGTAAATGGATATCGGCTTGTTTGGCAATCTCAATAGCTTCACTAACCGCTTGGCCAAACCCGATATTAAAGGTGCTTTCATCACGTAAATGGGTATCGTAAATCCCTTTATGTTTCGCCGCCACCTTAGCTAGAGCAACCACTTCCTGTGTGCTGGCGTACACGCCAGGGACATAATAGAGACCGCTAGAGAGTCCTATCGCGCCATCTAACATTGCTTGATCGACCAATTGTGCCATGCGCCCTATTTCTTGGCTGGTTGCATGTCGCTCGGCAAGACCGATAACCTGTTTACGCACACTGCCGTGGCCAACGAATAAGGCGGTATTGGTACCAATGCCGTTGCTGGCGAGCCTCGCGCTTAGCTTAGCGATATCTACCGCGCCCGCACCATCATTGCCATTCACCACGGTGGTCACGCCCTGAGTGAGGTAATTTAAGTTGGCGTTGTGATCCTTGCTTAGTAGTTCGCTCAAACTGTGAGTGTGTGGATCGATAAAGCCGGGGCTGACGATTAAATCCCCTGCTTCTATCGTTTTTTGGGCCACATAGCTAACCTTCCCCTGTTCACTCATCGCGCAGATTAACTCACCACACACACCAATATCGAGCGCTTGAGGCGCGCTGCCATCACCGCTATAGACCTGAGCTGAGCTAATTAGCACGTCCACTTTCACTGGTTGCTGTTGTTGCGCTACAGGTGCTTGCGAACAACCGCCCAATGCCAGCAAGGTGCTGGTAAACAACAGACCAGTTGATAATCGCTTGTTCATTATTTTGTCACCACAAAATCAGCACTAGGCGTGCTGAGCAACGTGGTCATCAACGCATCGCTGGCGTGTTGTGCAATGGCTTTGATGGTGCGGCGCTCGGTGCTATCGCCCATTTCATAGGTGATCGCATGAACCGAAAAAATGTCGGCAATATATTGTTTAAAAACACCTTTATCAGGATTGTTACCCGGTTTTTGTTCCACGACAAAAGGAGCCACAGTGCTAGCAAGACCGTTGAGCCAGTTTTCGACCAGATGTGGCGGGTTTAAGCCATAATCGCTAGGCATGGTATAAAAGATATCGCGATGGGTTGAGTGAAAATCCAGCGCAAAAACGAGTCGCTCGCCGCTCGCCACAATGCTGTTAAGCTTATCGCGAACCAACTGTGTTTCCACTTGCTTGAACGATTTCCAATCACGATTGAGATCGACGCCGTTGGCATTGTGGCGCCAATTACCCATAGCCACACCATCAGGGTTTAAGTTTGGCACAACAAGGATGTTAAAGCGCCCGCGAAATGCGGCCGCCGCAGCGCCCTCTTCCAGCAACTGCTCAACAAAGGGGAACAGGGCTAATGCGCCGGTTACTTCGGGTGGATGCATGCGTCCTAGTACCACCAGCCATTCTTTGTTTTTCGGTTGGGTTATTTCGAGCATGCCGATATCACGTCCCTGTGTCGATTGACCCAGCACGCTAAAATTAACATGACTTTGTTGCCCTTTTTTGGCAAGCCACGTTTGATAATCATCATTGGTGATTATCTCCTGTCCTGCTACATAAACTGGGGTTGCACTTAGATTGAGCGAAAATTGCAGCGAATCTTTGCTGCTTTGATGCTCCAGCGCTTGCCATTCTTTACCATCAGCACTAAGTTTAGGGGCATAGCGATGATCGCCGCCCTGATAATTGATGGTTACATTAACCTGTTTTTGGGTCAGCGACGATGCTTTAAAGGCATACCAGGCGCTGTTGTTGATTGGGCTATTTTCTGGCGTGATGGTGATAACTATATGATTATCCCTCACGACCTGACAGTCGTTGACCCGCGCATTGTCAAAGTCATAATCGATGTGAAATTGGCTAGCTGAGCAGCTAACAGGTGCTGCAACTTGCTGACTACTACAGCCAGATAACGCGAGTACAAACAGCGCAATAAAAGATAAATTTTTCATGATAAAACCTTAAAGAAAGGCCCCGTTAGCAGTAATGCTGGCCAGTTAAGCGAATAATTTTAACTTCAGTGAATTTTGTGATGTGCTTGTAAGCTTTACCTTTTTAATTAATATCATCACACGCACACCAGATACCTTTCTTTATGAAATACATCCGTGTATTTCACCCTGCGGGCCAGCCTGGTGCTGTTCAAATTGGTTCCAGACCAATTTGTGCTTCTTAAAGAAACGTATCCCAAAGATTAAAATTTCTGGAAAACTTTAAGACAGCTTTAGCTGGTCCGAAGGACAAATAGCAAGGACGCTATTTGCAAAGGCGACCCGTTATTTTATCGCTGATCTTAAATAACAAATTGTCTATTCAATACCGTATTTGATCCGCGTCCCTGCGGTAAATACTAAAAAATCGTCCCTGATTTTTCCATTGGCCAATTTATAATTTAAGGCGATAAAGAACGGGAGTAGCGGCGCTTCATCGGTAGTATATTGCTTAACTGACTGGTATTACCCGTCACCAGAGCTTAAAACTAATTAAAACTTCTTACTAAAACTCATGTGGAAATAACGTCCACGGTTAGTATGCAAGCTACCAAAATAACCATAACCTAATTCATCGGCTAGTGGTGGCTGTTTGTCGCCTACATTTCGCACACCAATGCGTAGCTTGCTATCTTTTAGCAGGCCATCATCGCTAAAGCGATAATCGGCGTATAGGTCGACTTTGCTAAAGCTAGCAACCGGCAGCTGAAGCACTTCGTCATTGACCGTGGCTGTGGTGCTGGTGTCGAATACTTCGCTAACATAGGTTGAGCTAACACCAGCGCCCCATTGGTTTAAACGCCAATTTAGTGAGGTGCGAGCGCGCCATTCTGGTCGGCCATTTTGTTTGAGTAAATCACCAACGCCTGCCACCGTACGGTCGGCTGGTACAGCGCTGTTACCAGCGGCTTGAGCTGCGATTAACTGTGCAGAGATTGGATCTTCTTCTTGGGCAAATTTGGTTAATTTAGCCGCATTAACGGTAAACTCCCAATCGCCGATGTCGGTTTCCCAATCATAAATCAGGCTAAAGTCGATGCCCTCGATGGTGCGCACGCCCAGATTTTTATAATCGTTGTTTATTTGAATCACATCATTGGTGACGCTATCACGAATTACCGCGCTGTTGCTTGAGCCTTGACTACGTAGCAGTGAATCGTACAGTAGATGTGAAGAGCCGGGTAAAATACCCACCAAGTCTTTTTGCTTAATTTGCCAAGCATCTACAGTAATGGTCAGATCATCGAGTGGTTCAAGCACAAAGCCAAATGAGGTGTTTTCATCATCTTCTGGCTTTAAGTCAGTGTTACCGCTGCGCACATCGACAATGCCGTATTTAGCGTCAAGCACCGGGTCGTACAATGAATTAGAGCGTGGCACGCCTTCTGCCGAAACTTGCGGCAGGCCCGGCGCACGGAAACCACCAGCATAGGATGCGCGCACGCTTAGCCATTCAGCAGGCTCCCAGAAAATAGCCACTTTAGGTTTTAGTGCATCGCCAACATCAGAGAAGTTCTCGTAACGTGCAGCTAGTTGCATTTCGATGTACTGATCGCCAGCATCTAGCAAAGGGACTATCACTTCAACAAAGGCCGAACTAACGTTGCGTGACGCCTTTGAGTCTGGTGTTGGGCTGCTGCCCAGCACATCACTACCAGAAAGCAATTTGCCTGTTACTTGGTCGATAAAAGGGTTGCTGCCATCGAGTAACTTATCACGATTATCTTCAAAGGTTTCTCGTCTAAACTCTACGCCTAGCGCAATACCCACATCGCCAGCATCGAGACTATATAGCTCGCTGTTGGTCATCTTAAAGTCGACCGACGCCAGACTGGTCTTAGAATCTCGTTTAACTTGCACCATAAACTGGTCGATAACCGCTTGCGGGTTAAGCGTGCTATCCCCTGCGTTCGGGTTATTGACGTCACCGCCGGTAAAAATATTGTAGGCCAGCGCGGGATCGCTATTATTGATCGCAGCTTGAAACGCGCTAGCTTGAATGCGATTGGCTTTGTCCTTGGTCTTAGCCGCCGTGTAAAAGGCCGCCGTTTCCCAATCCCATGTGCCCCACACGCCCTTTAGTCCACCTAGGATGCGGTAACTGTTATCGTCCACTTCGATATTACGCGGACCAGTGTCAATCGCGCGGTAGCTGCGCAATGAAACTTCTTCACCAAAAGGGTTAAACGCGCCGCCGGCAGATATTTTAAAACGCTGCGCGGTTAAGTTGTGAGTCTGTTCGCGTACTCGCTCAGCTTTTGCCTGATAGAAGGTAAACTCAGAGAAGAACTCTAATTCCTCTTCGATTTGATGCGTAAAATAGGTGTACATGTTAAAACGATTAACGTCTGAAACTAATGAGCGTGTCGTTCCGCGATCAAAACGTAAATCTCGTGGGAAGCTGCCCGAATCTGCACACACGCCGCCGTCTAATGCAACAACACACCCTGAATTACTGTCAGGTTGGATATGAAAACGACCTAGACTCGCCGAGCTAAAATCTCCCCAAGGGGTTGCTGTGGTGCGGTTGTCTAATTGGGTATCGCCGACAAACTCGCTTGGTAAACCCGGATAGTTGCGTAAATCATGGCTCGCGGCATAGTCTCGCTCATTGGCCATCATGCCATTGCGCTGATACAAACTCACTGACGCGGTTAGATGTGACTTTCCTTCATTTAGATCTAGCCCTGTTAAGTAGCTTAGGGTGGTTTGATCCAGTGATGTACCTTCTGAACCGCCATGAGATAGACTGATCCGAGAGCCAGTATAGTCATCTTTAAGCAGATAGTTAATCACGCCTGCCACGGCGTCTGAGCCGTAGATTGCGGCAGCGCCATCACGCAGCACTTCCAGTGATCGCAAGCCAGACACCGGCAGTGTATTAGAGTTTACCGTCGACACAGGCACAAAATTTTCTGACTGGGTGCCGGGATGAGTAACTAAGCGGCGGCCATTTAATAAGGTAAGCGTGTTACCAGAGCCAACGCCACGTAGATTAATAGATGACACATCACCGCGCGCGTCATTAACGCCGCCATTACCGGTAGCACCGCCAAAGTTAACTTCGCCAATTTGTGGAATTGAGCGTAACAACTCGGCGCCAGTCATTGCACCGACATTTTCAATATCTTGCTCGCTTAGGGACGTGACCGGCAAAGCGCCGACATCCACCGCTCGTTTGATGTTTGAACCAGTGACGCTAATACGCTCAATGGTTTTTTCTTCGCTTGCTTTTTCGCTGCCATAGGCAACTTGCGAAGACAGTGCGGCTAGCACACACAAGCTTAAATGGCTTAGTTTTGGATTGCTCGATGTTTTATTTTTCATACTATTCACAGTCATGCTGCCTCTACGTTTTTAGTTATTATGTTTAATCAAATGTAGCTTAATAGTTACCGTTGTCATCTTAACTAGGTTAAGTGTTAACAACTTGGTAGTGCTACAGTATCTACATGCAAAGGGTTAAAGCGCAATGTCCACTTTATGCTAACTGCATAACCCAAGGTTATGCATGCTCGCTTTTATACGAAATTACAATGACTTCAAAAGGTGCTATAACTAAAACTCAACATCGATATCCTTTTATTGCCTCGATTACTATAGGAACTATTTATGCGTCTGCGCCATATCGAAGTCTTTCATGCCATTTATGTCACTGGCTCCATTACCAATGCAGCGAAGTTTCTAAATGTCTCCCAGCCCTCGGTAAGTAAGGTGCTATCCCACGCTGAGATGCAGCTGGGCTTTGCCCTGTTTAATCGGATCAAGGGGCGCTTAACTCCAACCCAAGAAGCGCAGTTGCTTTTTAGTGAAGTGGATAAGGTTTACAAGCAGATCCGCTCTGTGCGTAACTCTGCGATTAACTTAAGAAAAGTAAAGACTGGCAACATCAATATCGGGCTTGCACCGGCGCTAGGTTTTGACTTAATTCCACAAGCTGTCGCCACCTATAAAAAGCAGTATCCACAGGTTAATATCAACTTACATACCATGCACAACGATGAAGTATCTAGTGCACTACGGGAATTTAAGATTGATTTAGCGCTGATGTTTTCACCGCCAACACAGCCGGGTATCACCCAACATCATATCTGTCAGTCCGAGCTCGTGATGATGTATCCCAAAGCGCTCTACCCACAGCAACCCGCAACCATTGACCTACATGAACTGGCTAACCATCAGGTTATCGATATATGGGACAGTGGTCCACTGGGCGACCTTATTTGGAGTAGCCTCAGTGAAGCTAACATAGCGGTGGATACCAATATCAAGGTCCAGACCTATTTCTTGGCCGCTAGATTAGTGGCCAAAGAAATGGGCGTGTGTGTGGTTGATGAATACACCGCAAAGGGCAACCTGTGTGACAATGTGGCTATCTCTACACTAGCCCCTAGCCTTAGCTTTAACCTAACTGCATTATATTTTGAGGACAAGGCGCTGTCTCAGCTGGCCAGCGACTTTCTCATCGTGTTTAAGGCAATCGCTAATGGCCAAAGTAATTGCTAATCACCATAGTGAAGATTAATCTCATCTTGTGGGGTTAATTTGCGACTAAACTCGATAAATGATGCCTGCTGGGTTAGCCCGTTATTAACCGCGCGCTGACCGCTGTTAGTAAAGGCCGATTGCCATTCGACTAGGGCAAAGTCGTCGACAAACACCTCACTGGCTTGGGCACTTTCATTATCAAACTTGGCCAGCACTCGAATGCTCTTGTAACCAATACGCGGCGAGTTAAAAGGCACTTCTATGCTCTGCCAACCCGCTTGTCCATTTAAAGCGATGGTTTTAATTAGTGTCTCTTTACCATTATTTAGCGCGCCGAAGAACTTTTCCTTTTTCTTGCGACCATGCCAATATACTTTTAGCTTAGTATCTTGACTGACGTTGACCTTAAAAGTAATGGTCATTGGATTGCCACCACGATAGACGCGTCTAAAATTACTCATGGCTAAGGTTTCAGCTGCCTGTGGTGACACGCTCGCTTTGAGTGATTTTTTACCACTGGCCGCACGTTCTTGACTCAGCGAAAATCCATTTTGATCAATATTCCAGCCGCGCTCCGCCGAACCAAACAGATCAAAACTCTCAAAGTCTGATCCATTGAGTAAATTAACCCCCAAGCGATAACGCAAGCTGGAATCATTTGTCTGCACGCCAGTGAGTCGCTGCTGCCATTTTTTCAACGGCAGAGGCAACACTTGCTGGGCAACGGGTGAACTGATCTTGATGCTACTGGCATTTGCTTGTTGCGCGCGCGTAGGGCTGATCACGCCATGACCACCAGAGACGGTAATATTAACGCCTCGCTTGCGTGACAGCTCGGTTAAACGCCTTAACACCGTATAACGATTGACGCCGGTACTGGGCGTCGGTTGATAGCCTTTTAAATAAATTGGCACTATTTCGGCGCGGTGGAAATCTTCACCATCCATCCACACATAGAGAATAAATGAATGTGGGGTGGCATAAAAATACTGATCGAAGATGAAATTACCCATTGAGTAAGCAATTAATTTTCCGTTGTAGATCTCAAAACCCTGACTTACATGGGGATGATGCGCAATGGCTAACGCTGCGCCACTATCGATGGCAGTCTTTAGCCGTTGCTCGGTAACCAAGGTTGGCTCGGGCTCATACTCCTGACTGCCGTGATATTGCACCACAGTCACCCGTCCTTGGTTTGCTTCCTTGGTAACCGACTGCTTGATGTTATCGACCGTGCCATGAGCCGCCCCGCCTTTGTCTGGCCCAGCGGTCTGGTTGGGGCTAAAGTTCCCTTCCCAACCGACATAACCCAGCATCGAGAAATCATTGCCGTTTAGCGCCACTTGATACGGCGCGAGTGCCTCGCGTTGATTAATCCCAGCGCCAGAATAGCCAAGCTTGCTATGCTTTAGATACTCGAGTGAGGATTTAAGACCACTGTCCAAATAATCATAGGTGTGATTGTTACCCAAGGTCACATAGTCGATGCCCGCCCATGCTAATGCGCCTAATGTTTCTGGTGGAGAGAAGAAGGTAACCGACTTGGGCGCGCGTTCGCTCGGCGCAGTCGTTGCGATTTGTGTTTCAAGATTAACCGCCGCCAGATCTGCTAGGCTCATATAGGGTTTAACATATTTAACCAGCGCTTTGGTGTCTTCCTGCTCATGCCCTTTGTTGATTAACACCTCATTGCCAAAATAGGGTTTGCTATAACGGCGCCCCATCATCACATCGCCGCCAAAAGCGAGTAAGGTGCGACCCTTTTTCTTACGCACCAGCTCAATATCATTAATCACTAAATCTAGTGAGCTTGCTTGGCTCAACTCGAAGTGGCTATGGGTTTGTATCGACCCATAGAAGCCGTCGCTGCTAATCCTCAGGGCATACACATCTGCTTGCGCTAACTCAATCGCGTAACGACCATCGATATCGGTATTAACGTGCGCTGTGCCAATCGTTATACTCGCATTTGCGAGAGGTTGTCCTTGCTCATCAACGATTTTACCGCTGAGAATAGACGTTGCTGCACTGACCTCAATCGTGGCAATTAATAGGGCAAATATCAGCATCATACTTTTCATTTTAGGTTTCCGGCATCGAGAAGAAAAGGCAAATTAACATGGCGTAATGCCGACAAGCAACCGAAAAACTGGCTTATTTTTAGGCATAACCTAACGCTATAGGGTGGCTAATTTTTAGTACTGCTCATTTGCTAAGTGATCGCTTATGGTTAAGCCAATTGACCCAAAACTAGTTGCGAGCAATGAGCAGAAAACAACAAATCATCAAACAGGCCATCGCGCAAAATATCATCGACGAGTCGCTAAGCGCCATTGGCATTATCGATTTCAAACGCCTAGAGCAGACAGTCACCGAGGTTTATAACGCCTTTGGTAGTAATTTTTATCATACCTTTGCGGTTAAGGCCAATGCCCTAGTGAGTGTATTAACCGCCCTGCGCAAATACGGCATGGGCGCCGAAGTTGCTAGCGCCGGCGAGTTAAAAATAGCCCTTAGCGCTGGATATCTGCCCAGTGAGATTATTTATGACTCGCCAGCGAAAACCATCGATGACTTGCGCACCTGTATTGAACATGGCATCGCGATCAATATTGACAACCTGCAAGAGTTAGCGCGCATCGACGCTTTATTTGAGCAATATCCCGACAGCAGCTCGGTGATCGGTTTTCGGGTTAATCCACAAATTGGAGCTGGTGATATTAGCTCCACCAGTACCGCGACGGCCACTTCAAAATTTGGTTATCCGCTAGCCGATGGTGACAATCGCGCCGCACTAATCGCGATCTATCAACAGCGACCTTGGCTCACCAGTTTGCATACTCACAGTGGTTCGCAAGGCTGCTCCCTTGATCTATTAGCAACTGGCGTGGCCGCTCTCTATCAGCTGAGCGAAGAGATTAACCAGGCCATTGGCGCCCAGCAAATTAAACGTCTAGATATCGGCGGCGGCCTCGCGGTTAATTTTGCCAGTGAAGAGATTAGTCCCACATTCAAACAGTATGCTGATGTATTACAGCGCCGCGTTCCAGCGCTGTTTAGCGGCAAATATCAGGTGAAAACTGAGTTTGGCCGTGCCATCATCGCCAAGAATGGCTTTATTATTACGCGGGTCGAATACACTAAATCTGTCGGTGGACGTCATATTGCAATCACCCATGCTGGGGCGCAGATACTAACCCGTAGCGCATTTCTGCCTAAGTCGTGGCCGCTGCGTATTACAGGTTTCGCCAATGACGGACAGGAGCGCACCAGTGATAATACAAAGGTCGTTGCCACCGATGTTGCTGGCCCTTGTTGCTTTGCCGGCGATCTCGTTTGCGTTGATCAACAGCTACCGATGTTACAACCCAACGATTACGTGCTGATCCATGATACAGGGGGTTATTATTTTACCAATCATTTCGATTATAACTCGCTGCCAAGGGTCGCGGTTTTTGGGCTCAATGGCCAAGACGAGACGCTGGAATTTAAGTGTATTCGCCGCGCCGACAGTTTAGATGATGTGTTAAACAAAATGTAGGAGATGGTGTGATGAATATTGATGTTGGCGTAATTGAAACCCTATTAGTGGCACTGTTTATTTTATTTGTTGGCTATTTCTGTAACAGTAAACTGGCGTTTTTACGCAACAACAATATTCCAGAACCCGTGGTTGGCGGCTTGGTGTTTTCGCTCGTGGCAGCGATTGCTCATGGCGTGTTTGACGCTCATCTGGCCTTTGATTTGAGTTTTAAATCACCGCTGATGACCATCTTCTTTACCACAGTTGGCCTCGGCGCAAGTGTTAAGCTGCTGATTAAAGGCGGCCCCAAGGTGATATTATTTCTTGGCGTTGCGACCCTCTATTTATTGGTTCAAAATGCAGTGGGCGTCAGCCTTGCCGTTGCCACTGGGCTTGATCCTTTGATGGGGCTTATCGCTGGTTCGGTTACGCTTTCGGGCGGCCACGGCAACGGCGCTACTTACGCTGACTTATTCATTGAGCAGTATAATATGCCCGGCTCGGTGTTTGAACTCGCCATGGCTGCGGCAACCTTAGGGCTGGTGCTCGGTGGCTTAGTTGGCGGCCCAGTGAGCAAGCGATTAATCACTCGCTATCAACTTAAACCGGATGAGTTTCACGAAGAGCTCGATGACACGGTGACCTTCAACCCAGAAGACAGCGACTTGGTCACGCCCAAGAAAATGATGGAAACGCTGTTCATTATCTTAGCTTGCATGGTGGTGGGTCATCTAGGCTATACCGCCCTCAAGGGAATTGGTATTGTGTTACCCGCTTTCTTAATTCCTCTGCTCTTTGGCGTGCTAGCCACCAACCTGTGTGATTTTTCAAAACGCTATACGATTAGCCGCGCCTGTATCGATTTGTGGGGGACCATGGCGCTGTCAATTTTTCTCGCCATGGCGTTAATGTCACTAAAAATTTGGGAATTGGCTAATCTGGCAGGGCCAATGGTCGGGATCATACTCGTGCAGACCCTGACATTGATGGCATTTGCCTATTTTATTACCTTTCGCATCATGGGCAAAAATTATCATGCGGCCATCATGGCCGGCGGTCATTGCGGCTTTGGCCTAGGTGCCACGCCTACAGCCGTGGCCAACATGGAAGCCTTGGTTGCCCGCCATGGGCCTTCGCCACAGGCATTCTTAGTGGTACCCTTGGTGGGGGCATTTTTTATCGATATCACCAATGCCATGGTTATCCAGTTTTATTTAAGCTTTATTTAATACCATCGGCTATGTTCCCGTTAACTGTGTCTTCCGATAATAATCGCTAACTTCACTTCGGCTAGTTTTATGATGTGCTGTCTAGCTCTAATGTGGGCACAAAGCGAGTTAGGATTTATTGTGCCATTGTTGGTTTTTGGATTAGGTTTTGTATTGATAAGGCATGTCCAGTTTAATTAAACTGTGCAATGGTTATTTAATTTTCATCTGCCGTAACTGGTGTTATTTTTTTATCAGAATAGTCGACAATTTAAAACAACAACTCTGATCCCTTGATCATGACATTGCGACTAGAAGTGATGACATCGACGCGATGTTACGATGAAATATTAACCCTAGCTAGGTGTCGAATACCAGCCGCTTACGATCTAACTTATTCAATAACTCGTTATTTATTAGCAAGATTTTTATGCGTGTCCCTTTTTTATGTTTCCCTTAGTGAAGTAATTTAGCACCAAAAGATAGGTCGTGCAACGATGTTAATCTGTTGGTTTTTTACTCAGAAGGCTATGTGTTAATCTGCGGTTCTAAGTATTAGAAAAAGTACGATGAACTGAAGAAATCAAACTAACCATCAAGGCTAGCTCCAAGGCGCTTTGGCGCGTTAGCGAGACGATCCTCACCAATGTGCTTGGAGTAAAATACCACCAATTAGATAAATCATGGCGATGTATTGTCTTTTGTGGCGCTATACTGGCTCAAACGTGAATCACGTTGATGTAGAAAGAAATGATCATTAATTCGCGCACCGTGAATCCAACAATGGCCTGTACGCGTGATACTACCAACCCCCTCTAAAAGTTCATGTACTCACGACCTCGGAACAGACTGATTTGGCAAATAATGACCTTTTTGTTCAAATTTTATTTTAGTTCTGTTTCAATATCAAATGGTAAATTTAAATAAATTGGGATGAAATGATGAGCGCTTGTAGAATATAATTCAAAGCTATTACTCTGTTTTAGACGTTATACTGGCTAACACGTGAATCAAATTAGCTCGGTGGCCCCGACAGTGATGAAGTTAATACTACAAATCACCCCTGTCTCATTAAGTAATTTACCTTGCATCAACGTGATTCAAGTTGATGCATCCAGAGGCGTCACTTGTAAAATACAATTGGCGGATGAAGAATTAACCAAAGAGGTAATATGATGGACAATTTAGAATTGAAAGTTGTGGGTAGTTGTACCGTTATCGCAGCAGTGGCAGTGATCTACAATTATAATCAAACCAGCAGTCTTTTGGCACTGATGAGTGTGATGGTTGTTGGGGCGTTGGCGATGAAAGTGGGCCACGAAATTTACGACACGTATTTAAGCGTTAAGTGAATAAAACCACCTCGGTCACACCACCTAAGCCGATGGAGCGGCTTTTATTCAAGTGTGTTCTAATAAAAAGGTAATAACTGTGGAACATAAAAAATTACTAGATATTCAATGACTTTTAAAGCCACACTCATGTTAGCCAAGTAATTTAGAATCAAATAACTAATTTTAAACGGTGTTTAGTTGGTGATTTATATATGAAATATTGCAGAGTTCTGCTGTTTTAAGTATTGGGGAAAGTATCGTGAACGGAATAAGTCAGACCTACCGTTAAATCTCAGCGTAAGACGCTTTTGCGAAAGCATCCTAATATCGATTAGCAAAGTAATAAAATTACTCGACTATATACGCCAGTGGCGTATACTTCGATGATATGGTTATTATAGAAACTCCAATCTTCACAAAGCTTATTATCGATTTAATGAGTGATGACGAGTATAAAGAATTACAAGAAGCTTTAGTCGTTCGGCCAGACCGCGGAGCGATTATCACCGGCAGCGGTGGTCTGCGTAAGATGAGATGGAAATTAGAAGGGCGAGGTAAAAGTGGAGGCGTTCGTATAATTTATTATTGGATGACGAGCGACGATCAGCTTTATATGTTGATGGCTTACCCCAAAAGTGAGAAAGCAAACTTAACTGATAAGCAAGTAAAAGTCCTTAAAATACTGGTAGAGAGGTGGTCACAATGAATGATGATTTATTTAATCAATTAATTGAAAGTATCGAGCAAGCGGATGATATTGTCCAAAATAAGGTGAAACCAGCCCGCCAAACATCCTTCGCCGAGCCGGAAGTGAAAGCTATCAGAGCAAAAACTGGCTTAACGCAAGGTCGCTTTGCTGATGTTGTTGGTGTAAGTAAGCGAACCTTAGAAAACTGGGAACAAGGCCGCCGCCATCCGACCGGACCTGCACGCGCATTATTGAAAATACTTGACGTTGATCCGGAGTTCGCTCTTAAGGCGCTACACGGATAATCCGTTAGATTAGAAAAAGTACAGTGAACTTAACAAATGGCAAGTACCAGCAAAGTAAGTTATAACTCACTTTTGCGCGTTAGCGAGTTATGTTATTCACTAACACGCGACTAAAAGTATGGCGTCATTATCATCAGGTTTCTGTAGCTTCTGATATCGATAATGCATCCTCTATGTCAACACCTAGGTATTCGATGGTACTTTGAAGTTTTGAGTGACCAAGTAATAATTGAATTGCTCTCAGATTTTTAGTTTTTGCATAAATCAATGATGCTTTTGTTCGGCGCAATGAATGGGTTCCGTATTGAGTAATATCAAGCCCTAACTCGCTGAACCATTCCTTCACTATATTTGCATAGTAATGAGAACTCACATG
>Ga0105355_10002230_pt1 | contig 17611 bp, 13 predicted proteins | sample GOMGulsemesocosm_2_FD_83508 | JGI IMG/M metagenome (GOLD analysis project Ga0105355, IMG submission 83508) | Methane-oxidizing microbial communities from mesocosms in the Gulf of Mexico - GOM9C Gulf of Mexico | ecosystem: Environmental > Aquatic > Marine > Cold seeps | place: Gulf of Mexico... | reverse complement strand
GATCCTAGCGTCGCTTAATATTGAGTCTTTGTTGATATCGCAGGCTATGCGAAGAGCAGTTTGCGGTACTGTTATTCGCACTTAATTAGGGCTTCTGACTTCTATATCGTCTTAAAAAGAGGCGAATTCTGTGTAATTCTTTCATAAAATCATTAAATTACGCTATTTTAGTAGACTTCAAACATTGGTATGAAAGTTGCCATACAACACTCATCACTAACCGGAGGTGAGCCTATGTATGATGTAGCTAAAATTCAAAACTACCGACATGCTGTTAATAAAATAGAGGTTCCTATTGATTGGATGGTGCAACTTAGCTCTGTTCTGGAATCACGACAGAATGATGGTCAGACCATTCAACAGCTTTTAAAGTTGATGGTGAGTATGACGACGATTGATAACATCAGTATTGCTATTCCAGATACGTCCAATCGCTTTCATGCAAAGCATAGTTCGCGTCAGGTCGAGAATGGTGTTTACAGTTTTGCGGTACAGCATTCTTTATGCCGTGCTTTTGAGTCGGGTTCAGTACTGGTTATACGTGAAGGAACTGAGCGAGCTGAAGCGTTTAATCGCGAAGCACTATCACCTTTGGACTTTAGCCATAGAGATCATTGCTTGCTTGTTCCTTTACGCTTGCGTCAAAGCACACTGGCTGTATTAGTATTAGATTTACGTAATGTTATCGCGGGCAGCTTACCATTGCAGGAACTATGGTTTGTATGCGCACAGCTTGCTCATACCATGGCGACTCAAGTAGTGCCTAATTTCCAAACGCTTTACTCGCGACCTTATCAGCGTGTTCAAGAGAGTGAGTTAGGAGAAATTCAACAAACAGTTGAGAAGTGTGGTGGTAATAAAACCATGGCCGCTAAGATACTGGGTTTAACTCCTCGCCAATTGCGTTATCGTTTATCTAAACTGTCTTAAAATAAAGCATAATAATTAGATGTTCGACCTCCTTTAAAGCCTAGATATCCTCTAGGCTTTTTCAGTTGCCCCAGAATCGTCTCCATGGCTGCAAGCTGATAGACTGCTAGTATTAAGTTAGATTACGAAAACTAGTTCATGAAGGTTCATTCATGAATACTAGGTCGTCAGTATTCAGATGGAGTATCACCATGGAATGGTTTCGAATTCCTCAGCAAAAAGTTTCAGCGTACATCGGTATTCTTCTATCGGCCTATTTGATATTTTTAGGCTTAAATATTAATTCAAATGATAATCACTGGTTAAATCGTCTCGATTTTCTTTTTTATGATACTCGCTTTAATGCATCGCTATCTTTGTCTGAGCAGAAGGAAGAACTTTCTACCCCTGCTGGGGGTAATAATACTGAAGTCGTAGAGCACAGGATTGTCATTTTGGATATTGATGAGAAGTCACTCGCAAATGAAGGACGGTGGCCTTGGAGTCGTCATAAATTAGCCGAGCTAGTGGCTGTACTGACAGAATATGGAGCCATTGTTGTTGCGTTCGATGTCGTATTTTCAGAACCAGAAAGAAACCCTGTTAATGAAGTGAATCAACATTTAAGTACAAATAATATTGATTGGGAGATTCCCAAGTTTTGGTTAGAGATTGCTGATGGTGATAAAAACTTTTCTCGCCATCTTAGTGATATGGACGTTGTTCTAGGCTACTTCTTTCAAGATCAGGCTAATATTCAAGTTGGCCAACTACCTGCACCGGGTTATGAATTAACAGCAGAACAAAAGAGCGGTTTAGTCTCGATTAGTAAGCCAGGTTATGCTGCCAATCTCGCGATGTTACAGCAGTCGGCAGTCGGGGCAGGCTTTGTTTCTACGTTTGCCGATGCCGATGGAGTGATACGTCGTTCTCCTTTAGTTATTCGTCATGGCGATTCACTTTATCCATCGCTGTCTTTAGCAACGGTTATGAGTTATTTATTTGTTAATAACATTGATATAGAGACGTTGCCTTTAGGCAATGTCGAGGTGATGACATCAATTGCAGCGGGAGGACAAAAAGCACGCACGGATGTTAATGGTCAAGTCATTATTCCGTTTAGGGGTCTGCAACACAGTTTTCCTTATGTTTCTGTCACTGATGTTTTACAGAAAAAAATTGATGAGACGGCCGTGGAGGGTGCCATTGTATTAGTGGGGACGACAGCGATTGGACTTGCAGACCTAAGAGCAACTCCTGTAGGTACTCAATACCCCGGTGTCGAAGTACATGCCAATATCATTCGGTCTTTATTATCAGGAGAATTTCCTTATAGGCCTGAGTGGGAAGCAGGCTTAACACTGTCTATTTTAGTCTTTCTTGGCGCGTTGCTATCACTGTGGTTACCTAAGCTAGGCCCAGTTGCGTCAGTTTCATTAAGCTTATTAACGTTAACCATTATTGTTAGTGGTAACTTTTATTTATGGCACGTTTATCGACTCGATCTCCCCATTGCGAGTACGGTGCTTTTAATTCTAACGCTTACGTTGTTAAATTTAGGCTATGGCTACTTCCGCGAAAATGCGAGCCGTCGCCTGTTAAAAGGTATGTTTAATCAGTATGTCCCGCAAGCTCATATTGAACGTATGCTAGCCGACCCCGAGGCTTATCAATTTACTGGGGACAGTAAGGAATTGACTGTATTATTTGCTGATATTCGAAGTTTCACAACCATTTCAGAGCACTTATCGGCAGCAGATTTGAAATCGATGCTTAATCAGTACTTTACCCCGATTACTAAAATTATATTTGATAACGAAGGGACTATTGATAAGTACGTTGGGGATATGGTGATGGCATTTTGGGGAGCGCCGATTGAAGATGATAACCATGCTCAACATGGCATTATAGCGGCACTAGAAATGCAAAGAGTGACCCGAGAAATAAGTGCGGAGTTTATGGCCAGAGGATTGCCTGAGATAAAAATTGGGGTTGGTTTAAACAGCGGTATTATGAATGTAGGAGACATGGGGTCGTCTTATCGCAGAGCTTATACCGTATTGGGTGATGCGGTGAATTTGGGATCACGCTTAGAAAGCATTACTAAATTTTATGGTGCAGAAATTCTAGTGGGAGAGCGTACTGCAGAATTGTGTCCAGATATCACCTTTTCGTTTATTGATCGTATTCAAGTGAAAGGCAAAGATGATCCAATAGCAGTATACCAACCACTGGGCCCAGCATCGAAAGTCACGCAAGAACAAAAAGATGAAATAGAGCGTTTTTCTATAGCCTATTCTGAATACCTGCAGCAATCTTGGGTAGATGCATTGAGCAAACTAGATGAGCTAAAAAAGGATTTTCCGGAGTCAATAATATATCAAATCTACATTGATAGAATTAAAGACTTGCGTGAGCAAGAGCTCGCGCAAGATTGGGATGGGGTATTCAGACATACCAGTAAGTGACGAATCTATTCTACAAGCAGTTGTCCTGTTTGAAGAATAATAACACCAGCTGCATTATTTGCTCCGTCGTCGGTTGTTAGCTCAAAGCCACCTGCAAAGGTATCAATAGCTGTACTGTTGGGGCTGGGGCTTAATAATAAGCCATTTAATGTTCCAGTTGCTTGGCTTCTGCCGCTGGTAGAAAGTGTGGTGAGCTGTCCGGCTAAATCATCGACAGTGATAGTAGCGTCTTTAATTTCTCCCGTATTGGCTGACATGTTCCAAGTATGGTCAGTTGTTTGGTTATTGTCAGAATCAATATCTATATCCAAACTAATGTTACTAATAGAATATGTATTTGAACTAGCGGTTAGGTCAAACTGAGCGTTAATATTAGTCACGGCACCTAGATTACTGCTGGCAATATGATCGGTTTGATTCGCGGCTAAGCCGGTGGCGCTGGTAGAAAATGTCATGCTGCCGTTGACAATTCCGCCATTTAATTCTGCTACGCTGGCCGGTTGAGCGAGCATATAAAATAGATCTTGTTCGATCGGAGTGAAGTCTTGATTATTATTAAACTCGGTAAAGCGCTGAATAGGATTTTCACTAGTGCCTTGCCAGATGCCCCAGCTCACTTGGTCACTCCAAGGTTGAATATTGCTAAAGTCGGCCTCAGAAGCACTACCACGGCGAATGGTTGCATAGTTTTGAGTGCCGTCATCAGCAACGTTTGGTGCAATAAAAAAAGCCTCACCTGTGCCATCGGTATTTAGTGCTATGGCGAGGCTGCTATTGTTGTTACCCAGCAATATGGCCAATTTAGTTTCTGATACGAGCTGATCAATTTCGGTATTACTTAAGCGTAAGTCAGGGCTAGTATTAGCTGTTGGATCGTTTGGATCGTTTGGATCGTTTGGGTCGTTTGGATCGTTTTCATTATCAGTAAAACGTTCATCATCTTTAATTGCATCATCAGGCCGTCCGTCTTTTTCGAATGGACTTGGGATTGCATTATTCGCAGCAGGGGATTGCTCTAACGGAGGTGCTTCCGGAGCTGTTATTCCAGTATTATCATTATTACTAAATTCTTGTGTCCGACTATTACTGTTATCTTTTTCAGCGCTTGAATTTTCTTTGGTTCGAGGCGTCGGTGGAGTAAAACCTTCTGGAGGCGTTAATAAGCCAGTAAAAGCACCACTGGCTGAAATTTCTCCAAAATCGAAGTTGGAGTTTAGCCCTAAATCAAATTTACCCTGAGCTGTATTTAAGGAAATCCCCCCTTTCCAAACCCCAGCGATGATTTTATCAAATGAAATTTGCACGTCATAAAGTGTTCCACGAATCCCGATACTCGCGACAGGAGTATTGACCCTATAAGCTTCTTTATTACCTTTACCTATTTTTCCTGTGAGTGTTCTGAAACCACCGGCGACCAACTCTATTAAAACTTGGTTATCTTTTTCATTAGCTTCCGAGTAAACATAGGCTTTTATATTCAACTCAGATTCGGCTTTTAATGCTAAAAGAGCATTATCAATAAAACGAATTTGAACCTTACTGTTTTTCCCAGTTTTAATGATTTCATGATTGTAGATAGAGTCGCGACGCTTAAGTTGACGTATCACTCCATCATGATTGATTGCTTGAACTTCACCACGAGCCATAATAATACGGCCTGCAAGATCTGCCGCCAAAACAGAATGAGTAAACAGAGAGCTGCAAAAAACTAAACTAAAAAAGCAGAGTGAAACAACATGCTTGAATGAGAGGGTTTGAAATTGTTGCATAGTGAGTGCTCCTTTATTTAAACGCAAGGGTTAAACCCGCTTCAATTAAAGTACGTTGGTAATCGTACAAATTGAGGTTGCTTTGGTTTTGGCTATGATTAATTTGCAGTTTGATAGCGGTGCTAGGCGTGAAACTATAAACCCAGCCTGCTGTAATTTGCATGATATCGTCTGTTCGCTTTTCATCGGCAAAGAATAGGTCATCGCTGGCAAAGTCTGCGGAATAAGCATTATTACGATAACTGGCGAGAGCATACATCTGCTGGTTTTCGGTTAGCTTCTGTTGAGCTTGGTAACCTAGGCTAGAATAGCTGCTACCCTGAAAATCATTTTTACTGTCTTGAGCTATGTTACTGCCTAAGCTTAGCTGAAGGCTTTGAGAAAAATCATTGATATTACGATGAATGCCTAATTTACTTTGCCACTGGGTGAAATCTAGTTCGTCGTTTTGGCTACTATTTTGCATCCCCGCTTCTAACTCAGTACGCACCTTCCAATAGGGCGAAAAGTGCCATTGCCAGCGTGCAGTGGCAAGCAATTGATTCTGTAAGGATTCTCCCGCGAGCCAATATTGACGAGCAATGCCTCCAAAGCGAAAGTTGTGATTGTTACGCAATAAGGTGAAACCACCGTTTAATGTAAGATTGGTAAGGTCGTAGTCATTATTAACTGAGTTGTCTTTTTGCGATGCTGATAATCTGGCATCTAAGCTGGACCGTTTTGATAACGGTTGCTGGTAATAGCCGTATCCTTGTAGCTGATAATAACTGCTGCTTTGTGACTTTTGCTCATCGGCTAAGATTAACGAGCCGGTTAATGCAGGGACGTTATTGCTATCATAAAAAGTAGCGTTAATCGCATCGAGATCGGCTGCCGCATTAATATTAGAGTCGTGACCTAATGCAATGCCGGCTCCAGCTGCCCAGGACTGATTGACTTGTTGTTTTTGTTCCGCGATTCGATCCAAAAATCGAGCAATATGACTTTGAACTTCTTCTGGAGGGTTATTCGACGCAACTTGATTGAATTCGCGCTCGGCGGCTTGTAAGTTGTTTAAGAAGAAGTAACAGCGTGCTAGTTCTAAGCGGAAACGTAAGTTGTTTGGATACGTTTCCAATAAGCGTTCGAAAGGGAATAGTGCTTGATTGTAGTGGCCAGTTTGAGAGGCTGCTAATGCAAAGTTGAAATCAAACTGTTCTTCTCCCTCCCAGTCTTCATGCATGGTTAAGCCCATTTGATAGGCGAGAGAAAATTTATTCTGTTCAATAAACTGAATCAATTGAGTTAGTTCTGAATCGACTACTGTTTTAACAATCGGTTCAGCAATCGGTTCAGCAATCGGTTCAGCAATCGGCTTAGCTATTGCTTCGGTAACCGTCGCATCAGTCAGCAGAGGTGCTGCTTCGGTAATGCTGGTATCACTGATGTTTGACGTATTTAAACTATCTTTATCAGCAGCGTGAATAGGTGTGCTTAGTATACTGAAAGCAAGAAAAGAGATTAGCCAACGTCCATTCACAATATTCGTCCTATCGCAGTGAAATAAAAATAATTTTAAAATATTGCTCTAAGTATGGCTTAAAAAACTATCCTTACTAATAGAAGTTTGAAAGTTGGGGTAAGTTTGTACGTAAGTCAGGATAAAGCATGAAGAAAACAGCGGGGTTAAGCCATACCCATATTCTAATGGTTCTACAGAAAATTCCTTTTTTTAAGGGGTTTATGCCAGATGAGCGCGAGCGTTTAGCCAACGAACAAGATAGCTTTGTTGTTGCTAAGCCAAATGAAATGATTGTATTAAAAGGTTCTATAGATCGTTCTTTTTATATCTTATTGTCGGGAATCGTAGAGGTCATCGATTGTAATGATGACAGCCCTATTTTCGAATTGAGCCCTGGGGAATTCTTTGGTGAGATCAGTTTTCTTTCTGAAACACCTAGAACATCCAATGTTCGAGCTCAGGATGTATGTATCTTAATGAGAATTGATCAGCAGTTAATGAGCCGTTTACGTGCTGAGATGCGTGAAAAAATTAAAGATCAGCTCATTGATAAATTGGTTAACCGTATTTTGTCTCAGGCCAATGGTTAATAATATACGCGATTCGTTTTTGATCTAAATCAATGTTTTTATCTGATCTATCAACATGATATCGAAAACTTGATCCATATCAAATGTCATTCTCATCTGCTTGCTAATCTAATTACATAAAGTCATTTAGCAATAACACACCTGAATTATGTTATTGCGATTCGCTAAATATTAGAGGTTCTTGTTATGTATATGGATGAAGTTGTTTTTGCTGGTTTATTAATCATATTTCTAACTTGTGGTTTCTTTGGTTTATTTTACGCGATGATTAAACGAGATATTGCGAGAAAGGGGACAGGCGCTCCTGATTCAAAGCCGACTATCTAGTTACCATTTTTCTGTGCTGAGTACCTTACTCGGGCCTCAAACTATTTTGATGGCCCTTTTTTATTTTAAATCTCTATAAAACCTTCATAATAGCGGCATAATTCTTTGGGTTTTCCCTTATGCGGCATACGATAGCTCCTTTTTTCTATTTTCTATTACTCTCAAATATCTCCAATGCTGACTCTTCGAGTTCAAAGCATGAGCCTGTTTACGAAAACCTTTGGTATCAGCAAGGAAATAATTGGTTAGAAAGTAAGATTAAATATCTTCAGGCATCCACCTTTCGAAGCGATTCCTCTAAAGCGAAAAACATCATTCTATTTGTCGGTGATGGCATGAGTATTACTACTTTGACAGCTTCTAGAATTTGGCAAGGTCAGCAACAGGGTAAGCTCGGTGAAGAACACTTTCTACACTTTGAAATGTTCCCTCATACCGCATTAATTAAAACCTATAATGTTAATCAACAAACTCCAGATTCAGCGGGCACCATGAGTGCGATGATGACGGGTATTAAAACCCGTGCGGGTATGATTAGTATCGGGCCTGAACAGGATAGAACGGACTGTAAGGGCAGTGAGCAGTATCATCAGCAAACCTTATTAGAGTGGGGGCATAAAGAAGGTTTTGCTACCGGTATCGTTACGACTGCGCGCTTAACTCATGCGACACCTGCGGCTACCTATGCTCACAGTCCTGATCGTGGCTGGGAGGGAGATTATGATCGCCACCCGAATGCGTACTGGTATGGTTGTGATTCTATTGCTAAACAGTTGGTCGAGGGAGCATTTCCTGCAGGTTTAGACTTAGCGTTAGGTGGAGGTGCTTCTCGGCTGAAAAATTATTATGCTTCATTCGAACAACAATTCCCTTTAGGGCATCTGCTGAAGAATCAAAAGGATTTACTTAAATGGAGCTTAAGTGATGACAAAGCATCTAAAGCAGGTCCTGTTCTAGGCGTATTCTCAGCAGGGCATATGGATTTTGAGTTGGACCGCAGTATCAAACAGCCTTCGTTAAAACAGATGACGAGCAAGGCGATTGAACTTTTTCAGCGTGATGATAAAGGCTATCTACTGGTGATTGAAAGTGCACGTATTGATCATGCTCATCACAAGGGGAATGCAGCTCGGGCTTTGGCAGAAACTTCAATGTTAGCTGATAGTGTTCAGCTCGCAGATGACATGACCTCTGATGACGATACGCTGATTATTGTGACAGCAGATCATAGTCATACGTTTGTCATGGCGGGCTATCCTAAGCGGGGAAATCCCATTCTTGGAATTTCGAAAAATCAAAAAGGTGAAGTCGTATTAGCCAATGATGGTTTTCCATATACCAGCCTAGGGTATGCCAATGGTAAAGCGCTGGGTCGAGTGAATAAGCCTCAGTATTTATCGACAAGTGAGGATAAGGACTTCCATCAGGAAGTTGGTATTGCTTTATCATCAGAGACGCATGGTAGTGATGATGTTGCCTTGCATGCCAAAGGTCCAGGTGCTTATTTATTCTCAGGTTTGATGGAGCAAAACGAAATTTTTCATGCGATGTTGCAGGCGCTTTCGGGTAATGATACTAAGACGGAGCAGGTCCAATAATGAAACTAACTCTTCCGAGTTCACTTTGTATTATTAGTTTATTTCGAATACTTCGTATTACTTGCACTATGGCGGCCGTGATCGTGTTGTCTTCTTGTTCTACTGATTCAACGTTTAACAAGGATATTAAAGATTCGCGCAGTGCTGATCGATGGTTTCAGCAGGGAAAAGAAAGGGTTCAAAAGAGAAAGGCAGAACTTACTCAAACTCGATATGGTGCAGTGGAAAAAGCAGAAAAAAGAAGAGATAAAAAAGACTCTAAGGCCAAAAATATAATATTTGTGCTTGGTGATGGTATGGGCGTAAGTACTTTAACAGCTGCGAGAATTTTTGTCGGCCAACAACAAGGTTTGTTAGGGGAAGAGTTCGCACTGAGTTTTGAAAACTTTCCTTATACCGCGTTGATTAAAACCTATAGTGTCGATCTGCAAACACCGGATTCCGCAGGTACTATGTCGGCGCTGATGACAGGGGTGAAGACCAATGAAGGGATAATAAGTTTACCCGACTCAGTGCAAAGAGCTGATTGTACCTCGATGCCTAAAAACAGCCTGCCTACCTTTATCGACCTTGCTAAAGCGAAGGGTAAAAGTACTGCCATGATCACAACGGCGAGAGTGACCCATGCGACTCCCGCGGTTACCTATGCTCATAGTGTGGATAGAAACTGGGAAAGCGATGAGGCTATTCCAGCTCAAGAACAAGCCATCGGTTGCACTGATATTGCGAGTCAATTTGTTAATAATGAATCGCGTTCTTTGGATATTCTTTTAGGTGGTGGTCGTCGTCATTTCTTACCCAAAGAAGAGGGTGGTAAGCGCAATGATAAGAGAAACTTGATTAAAGACTGGCAGCAGCAAGGTGAGTACGCGTCAACACTGGCCGAATTAGAAACCATGGTAACGAAAGCTGAGGCTGAAAATAGCTCAGATAACATGAAACCTTGGTTAGGCTTGTTTTCTAACTCTCATATGGGATATGCGTATCAGCGTCCCGTCGAGCAGCCTTCGTTACAGCAAATGACCGCTGCAGCGTTAAAGCGACTCAAGAAAAATAAACAGGGTTATACGTTAATAATCGAAGCGGGGCGTATTGATCATGGGCATCATGATGGCACGGCTTATAAAGCGTTAACAGAAACACAAGAGCTCCATGAAACAGTCGCTTGGTTATTAACCCAAGTGGATACCCGTGAAACATTAATTGTCGTGACAGCAGATCATAGTCATACCTTGACCTTAGCGGGCTATGCGACACGGGGAAACCCGATCCTTGGGGATGTTGTCGCTAATGATACTAAGGGATACCCAAAACAAAGTGCTAGCCTAGATCTGGCCGGTAATTCCTATACTTCTTTAGGTTATCGAGATGGCCCAGGAGCGATAGATGCTGAGCATCATTCTGAAAAAGATAATGCTGAAAAAAATGGTTTAGCAAAAGATGATCCTAATTATCGACAAGCAGCACTTGTCCCGATGGATTATGAAACCCATGGCGGAGAAGACGTCGCCCTTTATGCAATCGGTCCGCAGGCACGGTTATTCTCTGGGACACTTGAGCAGCACTGGGTCTTTCATGCACTTAAATACGCGATGTAACAAAAAATAAATACTATATGATGTTATAAAAACTATTATAAAACAAAGGTTTGCATCTATATCTTTAATTACTGCCTATTTGGGCAGGAAAAATAAGTTTCTCGTTATTGAATGATTGTTCAAGGTTGGTATGATGCATCACCCCCCTAATATCTGAGGCTGTAATGCGTTGTAACTATTGTGAAAAACCTGTCTTAGATGCAAGCCCTATTACTGTTCCGGGTATTGGTCCAGCTCACGCTGTTTGTTATCAAACACGATTAATATCAGAAAGAATTTTTAAAGGCCTCAATATCGCACAACTTGACGATATACAGTTCAACGAGTTATCCGACTTGGTATTGATGGAGAGGAATTCAAGATTGCCTACCGCAGGTTCAATTGATAATACTTTTGGTATTGAACTTTTTTAACTGTTTATTTTACGATCCTGTAAGCTAGTCGGTACACTCAACCTAGCCATTTACGAAGTAGTCATGTCAATTTTTCGCTTACAGCAGTTTGCAATCGACCAATCCCGGTCAGGAATGAAAATTTGCTCAGATAGCTTGCTATTTGGCGCTTTAATTCCTGTAAAAGGCGCCAAACGGATACTCGATATTGGCTCAGGGACCGGACTGTTGTCTTTAATGCAAGCTCAAAAATGCTCTGAATTGTCCCAAAGAAGCATTGAGACAATTACAGCAGTGGAAATTACTGCTGAAGCTGCAGTAGAGGCAGAAGGAAACTTTTCGCTCAGTCCATGGAATCACATACTGAAGCAAGTTCATCAGGATATTCAAAGTTTTGCGAAGCGAGTATTAACTACATCAAGTAGTCAGTATGATTTAATCATCTGTAACCCCCCATTTTTCTCTCAACAAAGTCAAACTAACGCATCTAATAAGCTTCGTAATATTGCTCGGCATACCGATAATTTAACCTATAAAGACTTATGTACATCAATAGGAAGTCTGTTAACGAACACAGGAGCAGCTTATTTACTTCTACCAGTAAGCATAAAAAAAGAATTTACTCAATGTCTTACAGACGCTGGCTTAAATGTATTGGAAATCATCGAAATATCCGAAAGCGAAAAACATGTAGCCAAAGTAATGGTTATAAAAGTTTCTTTTCAGATTAACGGTAGAGGTATAACCGTAAATGAATTATATAAATTTAATTCACAAAATTGCCATTCCCATGAAGTAAGGCAGTATTTGTCTCCATTTTTATTACGCTATGAAAACGTTGAGTAAGTTAATTATATTTCTCGAGGACTTGAATTATTTTTCGACCATTTAATAAAACAATAAAGGGGAGCGACTGACTGTTACTATCAGCGACAATACGACGAATGAAATTCCATTTTGTTTTTATTATCTTTAGATCCATTTTCGAAATACTGTTTGTTTTATCTAATTTTTCTAGATTGAAATCAATTTTATCCGCTATTTTAGCTAGGTTCATATCCTCATCGGTAGCGCTGCGAATGAATGATCCGAATGCATCGGTATTCACCTCAACATAAGTGGAGATGATTCTATCAAATAACATAAGAATGTTGGATATATCAGAGGTCGCAGGATGGTGATGATACCTTTGAAGCATTGCTTGTCTAACTTTATCAAGGTAAACGCGATAAGAAGCTATTAGCGATACATCAGAATACCCTTTTTCTATTAACGAATTTTCATTAATGAAGTTATTGACGCTGATCCAGCTATTTTCTATTTCCTTGTATTCTACAGCCGGGTATTTTTTATCAAGCAAGTTTTTCATTGCCCGATTCATTAACTCGAGAGATGTGACTGTCTCGGCTTTATATTTTAAATTGCTGTCATTCATCCAATAACGATTGATATTAATATTTAGTTGATAATAGCTATGTAAAGAACGTTCTAGATTCTTTTGCTCTATTGCCAATGAAACATTGCTCAACCCTAGAAGAACGTAAATCAAAAAAATAAGATAAATTGGCATGGAAAATTATTTTTAATTGGAAATGAAATCAAATTCTAACAACTTAAGTCGATCTGACTACTTCATTAGCGGCCATAAAATACTCTTTAAAGGCCATATTGCTCATGTTGCTTGCATAATTATTCATAAGTTTCTAGGATAAGAGATCTAAACTATTTTTGTATTCTTATGCATATACTCGGGCGGGGAGAGTTCTTCGTCATTAGCTCCTATCTTCAGCAGTTGCAATCATATTTAAAGCAACTAAATTTATCGCCTGTAGAGTTGTTGAATAATAGCGATTTACCATTATTTGCGATGTCTCAAGCTAGCTTGTATCTTGGGCATGAGTCTATAGCCGATGTGAATGCCTATATTTGTACATTAGTACCATCTGAAACGCAGCTTATAAAATATCTAGCCAGGGAAAGAGACGCTTTAACGCATGGGTCGTTAGGTATTGCAGCTCTACTAAGCTCAGATCTAGAAAATGCGATTTTAATAATCCAGAAATATATTAAAACTCGTTATAGCGGTATGGAAACAGACGTTGTATTGATCGATGACTTATTCCGCATACTCTTAGAGGTACCAAAGACTAATATAAAGTCAGATCGCTTGACGGTGTTATCCACTTTTTTAATGTTCGAAAATACCCTGAGAAATATGCTGGTAATGGATCTAAACAGCTTCCCAATTCTAATCTCTGTTATTTATCCTAAACCAAATGATTGGGTAGACTTATCTACCAATACTCGAGTCAAGTTTAATCAAGAATATAATGCATTTGAATTTCCACAGAAGTTGCTAAGAAAAGAGTTAGTATTTTCTGATCAGATGGAATTTTTTCAAGCCGCAAGAGTATGCGACAGTGAATTAAAAAATATGGAAATATTTAATGACTTATCAGAGGTTATTAAATCAAAATTAGCACAATCAAGCCTGCCTCTGCCCAATATTGAAACTGTTGCGGGTGGGTTAAATTTATCCGTTAGAACGCTAAGAAGAAAGCTGGAGGTTCTAGGAGTTCAGTATATTGATTTAAAACAGGGTGTATTGAATGCTAGGGCACTGGAACTACTTTCTTCTGGTGACCGAAGTCTGCAACAGATATCTTGGGAATTAGGATATTCTGATTATAAAAGCTTTGCGAGAGCCTTCAAAAAAGCAAACGAAGTAACACCAAGTCAATATAGAAAAGCTCGTGTAGAGGGATATTAGTTAAGTTGCATTTAACTTTGCAGATTGATTGGCCTACCTGTAAAGTAGCCTGTTATTAATAAATAACGGGCTACTATTGTGAATGTAGAAGAAGTTAATATCCGTCCCCCAATATGGCTTATTGCCATGCAAGAATTAGTAGCCTCTTTTACAGGTAAACGGGGTCTTTTTGTGACCGTTGTTTTTATTCTAATCTGGACTCTATTACTCTTTTATCCAATACGTTTCTCTGCCGAAGCTATGCATAACCCTGACAGTGCCTCAATGATGATGAGCTTGTTGGGTTTGGTGGGGTTGGAACCGTTAAAGAATTGGTTGCTGGCTGAATTTGCAATTTATTGGATTGTAGCGCTGTTTTTATTCCCTGCATCAAGCCTACTAATGGCAACCGACCAAATGATCACTGAGCGTAACCGTGGTGGTCTTCGGTTCTTAACGTTACGTTGCAGTCGCGGACAAATATTCTTTGGTCGCTTTGCCGGACATCTACTGATACAGACTTGCTTTATCGTAATTACTCTTGTAATTACCTACTTACTACTCTTGTTTAATGGGGCAGATCTTTGGTTAGAGGGCTTACAAATTATGCCGTTGCTATTGATAAATTTAGTGATCGTTGTTTGTCCTTTTATAGCGTTAATGAGTCTATTATCGGTCGTTATGAATTCAGTGAGAATGGCTTCTTTAATGGCCGTAATTATATTATTACTGGGAGGCCTGATTGTTAATTATGCAGCCTCGTATTTACCTTTCCTATCGACATTAAATTATTGGATACCAGGTACTCAGGTTGTGCAGATGGCACAATCAACTCCGAGTATTGCACTGCTGTCATCATGGAGTCCTATTATGCAAACAGTGGGGTTTTTAGTACTGGGTTATGGTTTATTTAAGAGGCAGTCGATATGAGTGCATTAATTGAATGCCATGAATTGAGTAAGTCTTACGGTAATAAATACGCGCTAAAAAACATCAGCTTTGAAATTAAAGCTGGGCAACCCATTGCTTTAGTTGGGCCAAACGGGGCGGGTAAAAGCACTTTGTTTGGCATACTTTCGGGCTATATGGCTGCAACGTCTGGTGACGCAATGATTCTTGGGCATAAGGTAGGTAGCCCAGAATTGATCGGTCGTATTGGTGCGTTGCCGCAAGATGCATTATTTGATCCTAACCTGAGTATCATGCAGCAACTTAGTTTCTTAGCAAGACTGCAAGGATTTGAGAAAAACGCGAGTATGAAAGAAGCGACTCGGGTTTTAGAGTTGATGCAGCTGGCTGATATTTCAAAAGAAAAAATCACGGCATTAAGTCATGGTATGAAAAAACGAGTCTCGATTGCACAAGCCTTAATGGGCTCGCCCGACTTGGTACTGCTGGATGAGCCAACGGCAGGCTTAGATCCCGAAAATGCCCGCAATATTCGCCAGCAAGTAATGGCGCTGTCTGGTGAAACGACGTTTGTGATTAGTTCACATAATTTAGATGAGTTAGAGCGTCTGTGCGATCAAGTTTTACTATTAGAGCAGGGTGAATTAAAAACACAAAAAATGATCGGGCTGCAGACATCAGCGCAAGATATTTCCTATTTAACATTACGGCTACAGACTAAAAACTCTTCTATTGAGTCAGAAATTAAAAAGTTAAAGTCTGTATCTCATATCAGTAGTAAGCAAAATGATGAGTTTGTTATTGGCTATTATCACCGTGTCAATACGATATTAGATCAGCAGTTATTACAGCTACTGGCTCAGCATAATATTCCTTATCGCCAAATTAGTCATGGGCAGTCATTAGAAGATCAACTTTTCATGAATCAATAAGTATCGACTTAATTATTGTTGAAGTATTCAGCCTCAATCTCACTGCTAGGTTTAGGTTTGCTGAAATAGAATCCTTGGATTTCTTCAGCGCCTAAACCTTCAATAATCGATAGCTGTTGTTTGTTTTCTACACCTTCGGCGACAATAGAAAGGTTAAGATTGTGAGCTAGATCGACAATCGTTTTAGCCAGTACTCTATCGTCATTGTTTGATTCTATTTCCATTACAAAGGCACGATCAATTTTCAGTTTGTCGATCGGAAATTGTTTAAGGTAGCTTAAAGACGAATAACCTGTGCCAAAATCATCAATAGAGAGTTTGAAACCGATCTCTTTTAGTTGATGCATAATGGCAATACTTTTATCAATGTCGCCAATTAATAAACTTTCAGTGATTTCGAGTTCAATATATTGCGGATCAATACCTGCTTCTTCAAGGCGGAGTTGAATATTAGAAATGAAATCGGGGTGCTGAAACTGTTTTGCAGAGAGATTTACAGCAATTGAAAAGTCATCACTTAAATCCGTTCTATTTTCTTTCTTAAATTCTATCTGCCATTGTTTTAACTGACTGAAAGCTTGCTCAATAACCCAATCCCCTATGGTAATAATAAGGCCAGTCTGTTCCGCAAGAGGTATGAATTCAACCGGTGATACCATCTTCCCATCACTTTTAATCCAGCGAATTAGTGCTTCAACACCACTGATATTATGCTGAAAGGCATTTATTTTTGGCTGGTAATAAAGATGTAATTCCTGTTTTTCTATAGCCAGCCTTAAGTCGCGTTCAACAGTGACCCAAGCTTGTTCTTTATCATGAATATCTTGGCTGTAACAAAGAATACCATCACCACCATCAGATTTTATGCGAGTTAACGCGGCATCGGCATTGGCCAATAAGGCCTCCCCTTCTGTTCCATGCACTGGGTAGTGACTGATACCCATACTCAATGTCAAATGAAATTCTTGACCTTCAATACAGACGACGTGCCCCAGACTTTGGCGTAGCTCTGAAGCTAAATTTTCAGAAAAATCATGCTCTGGTAGCTGGTCGAGCAATAATGAGAACTTATTAGAATCTAAACGATACAGTTTATTGCCTAAATCCAAACTGCAATAGTCGTGGCAAAATTCACGGAGTTTTTGTGCGACGGCCTGCATGAGTAAGTCACCCGTTCTAAAGCCCGCACTGGACGTGACAAGATCAAAGCGATCAATGTGTATTAATATGAGCGCGAAGGGATTTTGTTGGTTCTTATTGCCCACTAGTTCATTTAAACACTCATCAAATAATCGACGATTAGGTAGGTCGGTTAGTACGTCATGATAAGCATCATATTTTAGCTGCTGTTGAGCCAGAGTACGCTCGGTAATGTCTTCTATATAAAGATGGCAGGTATCTAAGTCACGTAGTAAGGAAAGAGAGTATTGCAGCACGCAATTATTTTGTACTGGGCTAATCCATTGAGTGTAATTCTCGGCGGATTTTTGCAGGGTTAATAAGCTGGTTTGAAAATCATCGGGCAGTAAACTCTCAGCTCTGTTTGAGTGGTTATCATGTAATACCATAAGTTGATGGCAGGCGGGATTACTGTATGTCAGACCGCCTTGCCAGTTAAAACTCATAATCGGGTTTGGACTACGCTCGGCAAACATAGCTAAACGCCTGCGACTGATTGTTTCTGATATATAGCGGTTGACGTAATAACCGACAAAAGCGGCGACAATGATTACGAATATACTGAAGCTGATAACCAGTTTTGTACTGAGCTGGGTACTGCGCCGGGTATCCTCTCCGCTTTGAAACGCCTCGTCATTAACTTGAGCGACAAGAGATTCAAGAGAGGGCAGTATGCGCCTGCCTGTATTG
>Ga0105355_10002228_pt1 | contig 17618 bp, 25 predicted proteins | sample GOMGulsemesocosm_2_FD_83508 | JGI IMG/M metagenome (GOLD analysis project Ga0105355, IMG submission 83508) | Methane-oxidizing microbial communities from mesocosms in the Gulf of Mexico - GOM9C Gulf of Mexico | ecosystem: Environmental > Aquatic > Marine > Cold seeps | place: Gulf of Mexico... | reverse complement strand
TGGTTCTAAATACATGTTAATTATTTGGCTTTTTGCAGGTTCTATTGGAACACTATTTAGCACTCAATTTACACCTCCTCCATGGAATGTAGGTACAGGTGCATCACAAGCTGCTTTTGGTTTGGCAGGTTTTGGTTTGTTTTTAATTTTTAGTAAAATTCAACGTGGCTATATATTCTTATTTGCTATCGCTTTTGCACTTATACCAGCGTTATATTTAGATTTTAAATCAGTAGGTTACCCAAAAGCAGGACACTCTCTAAGTTTTGTCATTGGTTTCGGTCTGGCTATCTATTATTTCTATAATGTTAAACAGAAACTCGTAAAAGTGGCACCAGAAAGCTAACAAGAATTTAAACGGATAAAAAACAGCTGGCTTTTTCTCCTGCGTCGCTATTTTAGCCAACCATTTTTAGCCCGTTATTTGGGCGTTAGTAGTCATTAAGGATATCTCAAATTATGGAAACTATTTCAAGTTCGGGTTCGTATTTCGTTGGCTGGGGAACCTTGGCATTAATAAACGCTGGTTTGGCTCAAGGAAAAGGTCGTAAAGGGTTAAATTGGTTCTTGATCTCGTTATTACTTGGACCTATTGCCACGCTGCTTCTGGTAGTAATGGAAGACTTACGTGCGTCGAAAAACTACTAACAAGCTGTTAAGTCAGGACAAAAAACAGTTGTCTGTTTTTCGCTCCTCAACATTTTAGCTAACAATAATTTTTAGCTTATGTAACCGTTATGTGTTTAGCTATTTTCAGGTGTATAAAAGGATTTTTTAGTGTTTAAATTTAAAGTTATTATTATTATTTCGTCACTAACCTTAGGTGGTTGTGCTTCAAGCTCCGACCTTAAGGAAATGTCTAATCGTAATGCGAAAGCCGGTCGTTACTATGAGTCAATAGGGCAACCGCAAGCAGCGCAAAGAGAGTATAAATTAGCTGCTAAGCATAAAAAAAAGTCAGAAGATGATGATACATTTTGGCTTAACATCTTATGGGAAATTATTTCTGGTAATTAAACACATATCAAGTCACTCAAAAGGGCAAAGAACAGTTGGTTTTGCTCCTGCGTCGCTATTTTAGCCAACAATTTTTTGTCCTATTAATGTGGGTTTATGTTCAAGGAAGTAATATGATCAGAAGTATAGTTTTATCCATACTTATTAGGATTGTAGTGGACACCAAGTAAGGTTTAGCTACTTACAGAAAATTTTAACAGTAGCAAACTTCTTCGTTTTGATACCTCTAAGCACTATGATTCGTTGTCGGGTGTATTCCTTTGCTGCACCTAAATACGCTCCTAATTCACTTAACGCGAGCGACCTGATAATACTGTTATGGGGTTTTTCGTTGTTTTTGCTGTTCATCATAGGCTTTTGCCTAAAATAAATAGCGTATAAAAAAAACTGTCCATTCAGCGAAGGCTTACTTCAAAAAAGTTTTTCGTCTTGTAAAAATGCATGCTTGAGCCATTTTTGCAATGCCATGATAGCGACATCATTTTTTCTCTCCAAAGCACAGCATAAATAAAAGTGATTAAAAATATCTGATGCCTTGTTAAATGTAAGGGGAATTTTTACCAAACGACCGGCTTCAATATCACTTTTGGCTAATATGTCAGTACTCAAAGCGATTCCTTGACCTTCTATTGCTGCTTGCTGTAACAAAATAGTATGACTGAAAAAGTGAATTGGTTGTTGCCTGCCAGGCGCTAAGCCCAGTTTATTAAATAAACGCTCCCAATCATTTTCATGGTTTTGATGTTCACCTTCAAGCAGTGGGTAACGCAATATGGCTTCATGGAAAGGCAGCTGGGAAAAGCTGTCATAAAGATCAGGGCTGCATACTGGAAACCATTCTTCACTGCGTAAATGGGCAAAATGATAAGCGGGGTTATCACAACGAATGCTGATACCGCAGTCGACACCCAGTAAATCTAAGTCAACTTCGGCCTCAGTTACCATAGTCAAACGTAAATCAATTTCAGGGTGTAATTTGCGAAATTCTGGCAATTTTGGTACTAACCATTTTAAGGCAAATGAACTATATACTGCCAACCGAGTAATGCCTGATAACTGGCCCATGGTTTTGGCACTAACCGCATCAAGAGAACAAAAAATACGTTGGACAGTTGGAAAATATAATTTTCCGGCGCTGCTTAACGATAATATTTTACCTTGACGGATAAAGAGTTTTTTTCCTAAAAACTGCTCCAACTGGCGTATTTGATGGCTGACAGCGCTTTGGGTAACGAACAATTCCTGTGCAGCTAGACTAAAGCTCATATTACGCGCTGCTGATTCAAAAACCCGCAATGGTTTTAAAGGAGGTAGATGTTTATACATAATTTATAAGGTGTCTTTATTTTGCTTGTTATTAACTTGGTATTAATTTATCTCATACTAAAGTAACAATTATCATTATTCAATCAGGTTAGCTCGCTATACCATGAGTTTAATTAATGATGACTGAGGAGCAGGTTCGCTGATGAATATAAAATACGCACTGATGATGATGCTTGGAGTACAGTTACTTGCCGCTTTAAGCTCTGTATTGATTAAACAATTGGGGATGGAGAACTCAATTTATCAATTAATATTCTATCGTACAGCGTTTGTACTAATTTTGTTACTGCCCATTCTTGCCGCTCTTTCGGGCGGGTTTACTGTAAGTCGGTTTCACAAGTTGCATTTTTTTCGCGGTTTATTGATTACTTTTGGCAACATCACCTTTTTATTCGCTTTAATGCATCTACCTTTGGTGACAGTAACCTCTGTACTTTATACCTCACCTATTATTTTGGTGCTAATTAGTGCGCACTTATTATCAGAGCAGCTTAGCCTCATAAAAATAGCGGCTGTATTTGCAGGTTTTGCTGGAATATTAATGATTTCACGGCCAAGTGAAATGAATATTTATATTGTACTGGCATTTATTAGCGCTATTACGCTAGCGCTAAACAGTGTTTGTTTGAAGCTGATTGCTGATAAAGAGCACCCGATGGTAACTTTATTTTGGTCAAATTTTTATGCGGCTATTTTTATTATACCACTCGCTTTATGGGAGAAGGCTCCAATGAGCATGGCGGTGCTTAGCACTGGATTTTATCTCGCCTTGTTGTATATCAGCATGACCTTTTTAATTATTCATGCGCTAAGAAGAGCGGATGCTAGCCGACTTGCTCCTGCGGAGTATAGTGGTTTGGTGTTCTCGGCTGTATTTGGTTACTGGCTGTTTGATGACGTTATAGAGATATGGACGTTAATTGGCATTGTAGTCGTTATAAGCTCGGTAGTGATACCGAGTAAATTTAAAGGGCGTAATAAGCCACAACCGTTTTTAGAGGAATCTACTTAAATGAAAACTTCAGCAATTACTACAAAAAGATTATCCATGCGACCGCTTTCAACAGAGGATGCGAGTTTCATTATTACACAATACAATGAAGCTACTTTTATTGAACACATAGGAGACAAAAACATACAAACGGTTGATGATGCCATTGAAAGTGTCATTTCAAAGGCACAAGAAAGTTATCGGCAATACGGCATTGGTTTATTTTTAGTGACATTACGTGAATGTGGAACGCCGATAGGAACTTGTGGTTTACTACAACGTGAAAATGTTAAAGACTTTGATATTGGATACGCGGTACTTGAAAAGTACCACCGTAAGGGCTATGTAATGGAAGCAGCACAAGCCCTGTTGGAGCATGTTAAAAATGAACTAGGTTTGAAGAGGGTTCTTGGATATACCGCGCCAATGAACAAAGTTTCAATAGGGGTATTAGAGAAGTTAGGTTTTGAAGCTGAAGGGGTATTTGTTATTCCCGGTTATGATGATGAAAGCATAGCTTTTTCACTTAAGTTATAACACTGTGCTGTTAAGAATAGCTGTACCACTACAAATGTTAAATAAAGCCTTGAAGGTGAAGCGTTAAAAACAAAAAGGCAGGCGAACTATGATCACAAAGTTAGAAAATTCGAATGAAGATGTCGCAAATCAAATTTACACTGTATTTCAAAACTCTTATCAAGTAGAGGCACAGCTTATTGGTACTCTTGATTTTCCACCATTATCACGGGGTGTTAAAGATATAGTTAATTCAATAACAGGCTTCTATGGCTTTATTGATAATAACTGTCTTGCTGGCGTTATTGAAATTGCAGTTGAAGGTAAGTATTTAGAAATCAATAGTTTAACAGTTGAACCAAAGTACTTTAGAAAAGGTATCGCAAGTAAATTAATGAGCTTTATTCTTGATGGGTTTGATACAGCGAAGATAACTGTAGAAACGGCGGCAGTAAATGAACCCGCAATTATCCTATATAAAAAACATGGGTTTGTAGAGTTTAAAAAGTGGACTCCCTCACATGGTATTGAAAAAGTAGCCATGTCTATTCAATTAGGAAGTTAAAACTGTAAGCCTTTTTGTTATATTTTCTCATTTTACGTTTTTTAATATGGTAACTGTTTATTTATACAGGTGATGTGTTTCCTGCTATTAAATTGTTAGGTGACTATGGTGAATTTCTTAAAAGTGGTGCTGGTATGAATTCTACGTTTAAAGCATGCTATGGTGCACCTAGTATCGCAAGGCAGCTTGCTGTGATGGAATCTTTCTATAGTCGCTTGAAAGTAGGGCTTATTTACGCAGAGCAATACTGCTCGATAGATGAAGCTAGATCGGGTATATTTGAATACATTGAGGTTTTTTATAACCGATTACGTAGGCACTCAGCATTGGACTATGTCAGTCCTGCTGAATTTGAGCGCATTGGCGCATAACCGGTGTCTACTTTTTATGGCTAACACCAATGCAAAGGAAATTATGCAGTCAATCAAACATCTAATCACAGTGCTTGTCATTTCATCTTCTAGCTGTTTTGCTCAAGATTTACATTGTGAAATATCTGGCACTTGGAAACATGCAGATAAAAATGCGTGGCTTGAAGTCGATTTAATAACTAAAACTGTTAATGTTAAATCACACTTGGATAACCCTAAAGCTAACGGACTTACTGTGATAAAAAACTTGAAACCTAAGTGGTCCGGTGAAATGTATAATGGAAGTACAGACGGTTATGTTTCTGTTAAGCTAGCTTTTAATGGTTGTGAACAGTTAAAAGTAACTGATAATGGTGTAAATATCCTTACGTTAAATCGTGAGTGATTTGCGTATAAGTTAATTAATAAGGAAAACACATAGTTGGCTGTGTTTCGTTCTTCAACAATTTCACCACCTATTTTATTGCCCGTTAATTGGGGGGGATGAAGCTATATGAATCTATCTAAAGTTGCTATATACGCTGGTCTTATTTCCATGATCATAGGGTTAATTGCATTTTCTATAAGCTGGAATTTTTGGGCGTTTTTTAATGGGCCACTACCAGGGTACCGTATATTACTTTTTCCTGGAAACTTAACCCTTACTTACTTCTGGCACCCAATATTCACAGAGGAAGTTAATTTCTGGCCAAAGTTGTTCATGCTATTGCTTGGTCAGTTTATAGTAGTTACCAGCTGTGTTGCTGCAATTATCAGGTTAAAAAAATTCATTTGTAAAAACAATAAGTGCTGTAGTAAGTTTTCAAACTTGTGTTGAACAGCTTGGAATATAACAACAAACTAACAAGGCGCTTAAACGGAAAAATTACAGTTGGCTTGTGCTTAGCGCAGTTAAGCCTAACTGTCATTTCCGCTTAGCTTGGCGTTAGTTGTCAGTCAAGGATTCGTGTATGGAGATCAAAATAGCTAGTTCAGATTTAGAGATTAGCGAATGTTATATATTATTCTCACAACTTCGACCTCAATATGAACATGATGAGTTTGTATCCAAAGTTAAAGGTTTACATAGGCAAAATGGTTATCAATTAGTTTATTTAAAAGATAAACAAGTTAAATCTGTTGCTGGAATGAGAATTTCTAATTGGTTACATACAGGTAAATACCTGGAGATTGATGATTTAGTTACCTGTTTAGACAGCAGATCAAAAGGTTATGGTAGTAAAATTTTCGATTGGCTTTCTGATTACGCTAAAGAAAAATCATGCAATCAAATAAGATTGGTTTCAGGTGTAACGCGAGAAAGAGCACATAATTTTTACCTTGCTAAAGGTATGAATTACGAGGCAAAATATTTCTCTTTAAACCTTTAAGTAGGTTTAGCACATAACAAGGGATTTCAAGTCGGACAAAACATAGTTGGCTGTATTTCGTTCTTCAACAATTTTACCAACTGCAATTTGCCCATTATTAGGGTGTTATATCGACTGTCCATGTATGGAGTACTTAATAAGGTGATTGGGAATTATCTGAGTTTAAAAACTGTTTGGAAATATTCAGTCTGTTTTATATTACTAATTACCCAAGCGTATGCTGCTGAAGGGGCAGATGTTCGATACAAAACAATTGAAAATAATCAACTTGTTGGCCGATTATGGTTACCCGATACTGACAACCAAAGCCCAGCTGTTTTACTTCTCGGTGGCTCAGGTGGAGGATACGAAAACCAAGATGCGGAGTGGCTGTCATCATCAGGTTTTGTTGTTCTTAATATTCGCTATTTCGGCGCTAAAGAGTTACCAAAAAATTTAGTGAATATACCAATTGAATATTTTAATACAGCAGTAAGTTGGTTGGACAATCATAAATTAGTAAAGAAAGGCGCTATCGGAATATTTGGTCACTCTAAAGGAACCGAAGCCGCTATTTTAACGTCCTATTATAATCCATTAGTAAAAGCTGTCGTCGTAAGATCACCAAGCTCTGTTGTTTGGGCAGGTCCTGGTTGGGCTGGCTTTAATGAATCATCATGGTCATGGGATGGCGAACCATTGAATTACCATAGTGTCGGATTAATTGATGGAGCCGTTTGGTTATCACGTATTCTACGTGATAAAAAGCTTATCAAAACCCGTCAGATGTTCGAAAATGCGTTGGACGATAAAAATTCAGTTAACTCAGCTTTGCTGCCTATAGAGCATATTAAAGCTAATTTATTGTTACTTTCAGGAAAAGATGATCAACAATGGCCAAGTACAACCATGGCAGATACGTTAGTTTCAATTTTAGATGATTCAAATTTTGAGTTTAGCTATAGTCATATTGCATTCGACAATGCTGGCCATCGTCCGGGACGTTTATCTAAGCCTGATGATACTTTTGCAAATGGTGGAACTGTTCAAGGAAATATTGAATCTCACAATCGAACGAAAGTTGCTGTAAAGGAATTCTTCGATAAACATCTGAGATAATAATTAAATATCTACCGCTATATGTCGGTAAACAAGCACATCAAACGGAACCAAAACAGTTGGTCAGGTTCCTACACATTTTAGCAAACTATTACATAACCGCTAATTGTGGCGTTAGTTTTACAAGGACGTTTTGTGCACAAATTAAAGTTAGTATTAATCGCAGGGGTGTCTTTCGTTATTTTAATGGCCGGGATCAACCAAAGGCATACAATAAGTCGTTTAAACGGACAAAAAACAGTTGGCTTTAGTTTGTGCCGCACAAATTGTAGCCAACTGTTTTTCATCACTTAGCGAAGCGTTAGGTGATTTGACAATCAATTCCGAAGGGGAATAAATTGACATATAAAAATAAAGAGCTTTGTAAGATAAGAACAATAACAACCTTTATATCTTTGGATAGCAATAAAGAAAGTTGGGATGATAAAATAAAAAAAGCCTCTGCTTTCTGTTTGAATTTGGCTGAGGAATTTAAGACTAAAGATTATACTGTTCAATCAATTAGAGTTGTTACCAACCCCTTTGGTGAGTATTTAAATACTGATAACTTAGATAATGCCAGAGCTGACCTAAGTTATTTAAATACGTTGTTAACTGCGTCTAATAACTCTGGAATGAGAATTAGATTTGCTATTGGTGAGGCAAAAACACGTGAAGAGATAGAACTCTTGCCTGAGCTGATCAAAGAATTTGGCGATTTATGCAATGTATGTGTCAATGTGGGTCTGGATGAGTTTGGCGTTTTAGATAACCAATTAATTCAACATTCTGTAAAGGCAGTTCAACGTATTAGCTCGATAACACCTAGAGGTGAAGGTAATTTCAATTTTACTGTTAATTTTAATTGTGAACCGCTCATTCCGTATTTTCCCGCAAGTTACCATCGTAAAGAATTAGGCAATAGATTTGTTATTGGTTTAGAAACGCCTGATTTATTGGTTAATGTACTCAACGAATACAATCAATCTATTGAAAAACAAAACCATAATGAGCAATTCAAAGGTTATTACAAAGTGATGAATAGTGCTTTACAGCACCACATAACCAATATTAATAATATAATTCAAAACTCAAGCTGTGATAAATCGTATGTTTTCTCTGGTTTTGATAGCTCTGCTGCTCCTTCTAAGGATTGTGCGAGCATGGTAGACGTTTATGAGCTAATGGGGGTTGAATATTTTGGCGCATCGGGTACTGTTGAAGCTTCATCATTACTGACTAAGGTTTTTAAATCGGTTAAAGATGTTGAACTTGTCGGTTTTTCTGGGTTAATGCTTGCGTTAACCGAAGATACCGGGCTTGCCAAAGGCAGTATCAATTCACATTTTGATATACGTTCATTATTAACTTACAGCTCAGTATGTGGCATAGGTTTAGATACGGTGCCAATACCGGGTGATACACCGTCAGAGAAAATCTCGGCGTTAATGAGAGATACAGGAACAATGGCATTTCGTTTAAATAAACCGCTAACAGTTCGCCTATTTCCTGTTCCAGGACTTAATGCGGGCGAATTGACCTCTTTTGAGAGTGGTGATCTTTGTAATTGTGCTGTTCTTGCTGTTCCTTAAATATATGAGGGAAAATAATCATCTAACAAATTGATTAAGCAAAAAATAACAGTTGCCCATAACTTCACGATTATAGCCAATCGCTATTTTTTGCTTCAATATCGCTTATTTTAACCAACTGAATTTTGCCTTTTAATAGGGCGATAGGAAATCAGGATTGTTTATGCAAGATAATACTATTTATCATTATAAGAAAAATAGAAAACAACAATCTTTGTTATTTATTCGCATGGGAATTGCTTGTTGGTTCTACATTGCCGGTTTATTCGCTTTTGAGTACTTTTCCAAAAATCCAATTTCATCTGATTTAAAAACCTATTGGACTCTAGGGTTTGGATTAATAAGCTTTGTTCTATTTTATGTTGCTTGGTGGCACCGAAAAAACCCAGCTACATATGAAGCAACGATCACCACGGAACGCTTTATAGTTGATTATCCATTTTCTCCTAAATGGAGCTTCGATATTAAAATTTCAGATATTAATCGATTTGAATATCGTCAAACACTCGGTCATGCAGGAAGTGGTAGCGTGCAACGTGGAGTACTGTTGAAAGATGGTCAATTTCATTATGTAAGTATGAATTATGGGAATAGTTTAAGTGATATGTTTAAAGCCATTAAACAAGTAAACCCACAAGTAGTATTTCCAAGCAAGGTAAATAAAAAAGTATTTGGCTTTATAAATAAAAATTACGATTGATTTTTTTATAAGTCATTGATAAAAAGTAAAAACATTGTTTTTCATTCTCGTGCGTTGCTGATTTTAACCAACTGTAAATTGCCATTGATTGCGGTTATGTTACAAAGAGTTTAAACGCCGAGTGGAAATTCCATATCATTCATTAGTGTTCAAGAGGATTCAAAATTGAGTGTAAGAAAAGCCAGAAGAGAAGATCTATCATATTTAGTTAAGTTTACTGCTGAAGAAGCCATAGAAGCCGAAGGTAGTATAAAAATACCTGATACATTAGAAAAGGGGATTAGCGCTGCTTTAGAGGATAACAGTATTGCTACTTATTGGGTTTTAGTTGATGAAAAAGACACTCCTGTAGGAAGTGTGTCAGCACTGAAAGAATGGAGTGATTGGAATGCGGGGTATTATTGGTGGATACAAAGTATGTATTTGGCCCCTAGTCAGAGAGGAAAAGGTCGAATGGCATTATTGCTTGAAGCTGTTAAAAGTGAAATGAAATCTCAAAAAGGGCTGGAGCTCCGCTTGTATGTCCATAAAGATAATGGTGCTGCAGTACGAGCCTATGAAAAATCGAGCTTCAAACATTCGGATTATCGAATTATGACGCTCAGTAATTAAACTCTATAAATGCGTTTAAGTAAGCGGGACTAAAAACAGTTTGCTCTGTTTCGTTCCTCAACATTTTAGCCAACAATATTTTGTCCATTAACAGGGCATAATAGACCTCGGCGAATATGAGTCAATTTAACTAATGGAGTATGAGAGTTGAAAGGATATTTAATCTTAGATTTCTCTATAAAGGACTTTAGTCTTTTTAAAGAGTACATCGATAAAATCCCTACGTTTATCGAAAAACATGGCGGCCGATACATTGTTCAAGGTGTGGAACCTGAAGTTATGGAAGGTGATTGGCATCCTGAAAGAGTTGTAGTATTAGAGTTCCCAACTAAAGATATTGCAAAAGGTTTTTTAGCCGATCCCGATGCACAACCATTATTCTCTATTAGGCATAATACAACTGAGAGTAAATTGATCTTAGTTGAAGGCTGCTTTTAGTAATGTGTACAGGTTTATAACAATTCACTCAAAAGGGCGCACAGTTTGCTCGCGCTCTTCGCAGTACAGCAAAATGTGCTTAGCCGCTTAATACAAGCGTTAGTTGCTTCTCCGACTTTTCAAGTCTTGGAAGCTGTCAATTAGTTAAAAAGGTAAAATAAGTTGCTCCAATCTGTATATAGAGAATCAAAGTTATTTTCACATTCATTACACTTTTTTATAATTTTTTCGCTATTCAATAATAATGTATTGGCAGATTCTCTTGATGATTATTTTCGTATTAAAATGAAAGAAAATCATATACCGGGGCTACAGGTTGCGATTGTCAAGAATGATAGAATGCTTAAAGTTGCAAGCTATGGCTTAGCCAATGTTCAAGATGACGTGAAGGTAGACGAGAAAACGGTGTTCAACCTTGCGTCTATAACCAAAGCTTTTACATCTGTTGCTGTTATGCAGCTTGTTGAACAAGGCGATTTAAATCTATCCGCACCTATCTCAGCTTACATTTCAGATCTACCTGAAACTTGGCAAAAAGTGACTTTGAAACAAGTACTGTCACATACATCTGGCTTACCAGATATTATGAACAAACATTTTCAGTTAATTGATAGTGAAGGTGAAGAAAAGTCATGGTTAGAAGTGAAAAAAAGAGCTTTATATTTTGAGCCTGGAGCTGCTTTTCATTACAACCAAACTAATTATTTAATTGTTGGTAAGATTATAAAACAAATTAGTGGCAAGAGTTATGCTGAATTGATTAGGGAATATCAACTTACATCTAAAAAGTTATCATTAACAAACAGTGCAGGCTTCGCTCATTTTCAAGGGGTTAATTCACATCAAGCGAGAGATTATAGACTTAATCAACAAAAAGAACTTACAAATGTATTAACGTATTTTCCATCCATAATTCGTGCGGGGGCTGGTATGAGCTCAAATGCGACTGAACTAGCACATTGGACACAGCAATTGCAAAATGGCGTGTTTTTTAAAAACGATTCATCTCTTGATGTTTTGTGGAAGAAGGCAACGCTAAGTAGCGATAATTGGGCTAAGGAAAATCCATCAATGCATCCTTATGCATTGGGGTGGTATGTAGTGGAGTCTCCGAGCGGTTCAAAAATAGTGACTGCTGGAGGCGGTCAATCTGCTGTAGCCGTTTATCCTGAACTTAATATTTCAATAGTCATTTTAAGCAACCTAGCTGGAGCAAAACCAGAAAATTTTATGGATGAAGTTGCAGAATTTTATATTGAAAATTTTGGCTTGTCTGATGATGTTAAATTATTAAAGCGAGAATTGGATCAACAAGGTTATAGCAACGGTTTTTCCATTGTCAAAAAAATGCAGCAAGAGCAGAAATTTAAGTTTGGTGCTAATGACTTGAATCACTTTGGAAATTTACTTGTGAAGCATTCGAACTATAAAAAAGCTAATCAAGTTTTTAGTCTTAATAATCGGCTTCATTCTAGTGTGATTTTGGAAAAACATGAGTTAGATAATTATATAGGTACATATGAACTAGTAAATTTTTCAATAGACGTTACTCATGAATCTAAAGCACTATTTATAACTGCAACGGGTGATGTAAGGCTACCTATTTTCTCAAAGACAAAAACAGAGTTTTTTTTATCGTCTGTAGATGCAACTATCTCATTTATCAAGGATAAGACAGGTGCCGTAACTGGTTTGTTACTTAGCCTTAATGGTGAAAAATTGTCAGGTAAAAAAATATAGACAGCTCAAGGTGTTTTTATCGCAGCAACTAACAAGCCAATATAAGCTGCCTAAAAACAATTTTCTGCACATTATAACCCACAATTTTAGCCCGCTTAATGCGGCGTTATACGTCAAGGAGGATTCATGTCTCATCGAGGAACGTTGATATATTTTTGCGGAAAAATGGGCGCAGGAAAATCCACTGAATCTAAAAAAATTGCGCTTGAGCGTAATGCGGTACTTATTTCTGAGGATGAATGGCTATCTAAGCTTTATCCGAATCAAATTACATCTTTTGATGATTATATTAAATTTTCTGGTCAGCTAAGACCTTTGATAAAGAGTCATGTTCAAAATATATTAAGAGCTGGCTCAAGTGTGGTTATGGATTTCCCCGCCAATACAAAAAAGCAGCGGGAATGGTTTAATAATTTATCTATAGAAGCAAAATCAAAATCGGAGCTTATTTACTTAAAAGTAAGCGATGCATTGTGCCTAAAACAAATAGCCCAAAGAAGCATTGAACAACCATCAAGAGCAGCATTCGATACAGAAGAAATGTTTTATCATGTTAGCAAGTATTTTGAAGAGCCTGATATAAATGAAATTACAAACATTGAGTTGCAGAAAAAGGCATAAAAATGCATTCTAAGCGACAAGTAATAGTAGGTTTTTGCACCTTAGTTTCTTATTTCAATCAACAATTTATTTTCCTTTAAATGGGTGTTACGGTTCAATATGCAACACCATCATGTAATTTTAATCCCTGGGGGGATTAGTTAGAGGGATCATGTAATCTATCTTTAAAAAAGATAAAGGAGGACCTGTTAGATGGTGTGGCACTTATATTTAGCGTCATCAAACGTTTCTGGTAGGGCATTTAAATTGAACTAAACCAGTGGGTTATATATCGAGTTCCCTTTGGGATTTGTTATAATCAACTAAGTATCATATGAATATTAGGTATTAGGTATTAGGTATTAAGTTATGAGTACAGTTAAATCTAGAGAGGAGTTATCATTCCTTTTTTTAAGAAGTATTATTGGGATCATCATAGCGAGTCATGGCTGGCATCGCCTTTTAACTGGAGGTTATGAACCTTTCGGTGGTTGGTTAACAGGTGAAGGTTTTCCTTTTGGTCTCGCCATAGCTTTGGGGGTTACTCTCTTTGAAATTATAGGTTCACTATTTTTGTTGGCAGGTAAAAAATTACCATATATTTGTGCAACCTATATTCTTATTTATTTTACTGGCTTAATTATGGTGCACTTACCACATGGATGGTTTGTTGTCGGCTCTGGCTCTAATGGAATTGAGTATAGTGTTTTATTAATAGGCTCACTTTTCTGTATTGGTTACCCTGAGATAAATAAAAAGACGAAATTAGCCCCTTAAATGGCTGTTGGTGATTTAGTATATTCGAGGTTTTAATTAATAATGCGATTAAGAGATTTAAAAGGGTTTGGTCCAAAGAGTGAAGAAATCCTAGCAAAAGTAAACGTAAATTCTGTAGAAGAGTTTATGGAAGTTGATCCTTTTGAGTTATACAAACAACTTAAGCAAGAAGTTAAAGGAACAGGCTTAAACTCTATTTATGCAATTATCGGAGCTAGGGAAGGAATACACTGGCAAGAAGTTGCTAATACTCGAAAAGAAGAAATAATATTTAGATTAGATGATATGGGATTAGCCCCTAAGTAAAACCACCTAACAATAACTTTAAACGAAACATAATAAACAGTTGCTTAGGCTCTACTTCGCTTAATGCGGCGTTAGCAGTATCAAGGAGTTTGGATGAATTTTCTGGAAATGTCGGAACAAGAAATATTGGCTGTCGCTACTCCTATAATGGATAACTTGATGCAAGCATCGACAGACATTGATCACAAAAAGCATGTTCAAGATTTTACTGAAAGAGCTAAAGCAATTGTCACTAAAGAACATTTAGAGTGGGTATGTAAAAAATACCAATCCGAAAAAGGTACTTGGGGGAAAAGGGAGCTTATTGCAGTACTCAAACGCCCAGACTCGGCAGCTATAATTTGGAAACAACTCTGCTCTAAAGTAGAGGGTGAGTATGTAGCTGAAATAGTCTTAACTCACCAAGGTGGCAGGTTTTTAGTAGATCATGCTATGGTGTTCTAAAACGGTTAATAAGCTGCTTAATAAAGACAAAGTACAGTGGATTTTTGCTCCACATCGCTTTTGATTTGGCCAACAATATTTTGAGCTAATGTGGACGTTATGTGTCAGTGTAAAACGATTATGTTTCAACGTTTAGTATTTCTAAGGAAGATTTAATTGAAAAAGTATATGGTTATTGAAAGGTTTAAACCTGGCTGTATCGAAGCAAATTATGAAAGGTATAATTCTAAAGGTCGTATGTTTCCTGAAGGGCTTCATTATTTAAATTCTTGGGTAAATAAGGACCTTAATGTTTGTTATCAACTTATGGAATCTAATGAAATAGAATTATTTTATGAGTGGTTTAAAAAGTGGGATGACTTCGTTGATTTCGAGCTAACACCCCTAGATTAGTTTACACATAAGAAGACACTCAACCAGGAGAAATCTCCGTTGTTTTTTCCTGTGTAGCACATTTTAGCCAACCATTACTTAGCTACTTTTTGTGGCGTTAGGTCTCAGTACTAATATGAATATTGAAATTACCGACTCACCGAAAGAAATTGATGATGAGAAAATCATTAGCGAAATTATGAAATATAATCTTCAGTTCGGCAAGAAGGATGTAAAGCCTATGTCTCTTTATGTTCGAAACTCATGCGGAGAAATTATTGCTGGCCTTACCGGGAAAACATTCTGGAATTGGCTACATGTTGAATATTTATGGGTTCACGAAAGTCAACGTGGCAATAAACTTGGAAGTCAACTTATAGCGGCAGCCGAAAACGAAGCGGTTAATAGGGGGTGCACTGGGTCAACATTGGATACCTTTAGTTTTCAGGCACCAGATTTTTATCAAGAACTAGGTTATTCTATCGTCGGAACATTGGCTGACTATTCAGGTGAGCATCAGCGCCATTATTTGGTAAAAGACTTAACAAAGCATTCCCGTTGATGCCACTGAGAGTTATGAGTTTAAATATGTGTAAGAGAAGAAACAATAGTAGAGAACTTTCTACTTATGGAAAAGAAACGCTATCAATCTTGTTAATATTTTTCCCTACTTATGCAATTGCTTCTGATCCCAGAGGATTATTTTGGCCAATAGTGATAGGTTTGATATTTATTGGCTTCTTACTATTTCTAATTACAGCAGCATTGGTTTTCTATTGGATTGATAATAAATCTCAAAGAAGTATTCTGCTAGGATTTTTCTTTGGATTATTTTTGGGGCCAATACGCACACCTAGCGGTGAATTTGTGCCGAATATAGTAAACCTATTGATGAATGTTAATATTGAAGGTCTACTTTATGCCCTTGTATACGCATGCATCTATTCAGTTGTTATATTTGTTTTATTTTTTGCTTTTACTAAAATAAAGCGAAAATAGTATGTTTCAAAATTGACATAACAAACTAATTTATAAGGACAAAATGTTTTGTTGTTGTCGAACATCAACTATTTTCAGTCTATTAAAAGGGCGTTATGTACTTAGGAGTTCAAATTGAGTTTGGCAAAAAATTTCAGGATGATGTCACTTTATAATAAGCGGATGAATAAGCAATTAATGGATTGCTGTTTAGCTTTACCCGTTGATGTTACAGAGAAAGATACCAAGTCTTTCTTTCCTAATATAATGAGTTATTGGAATCATATTCTTTTTGGGGATCTTATTTTATTAGGTCGCTTGGCTTCGAATGAGATTGCTCAACTGAAGGCCAAAGACTTTGATAAGTTCCCAGTCCCAAAATCACCTCAAGATGTTTATCACAATCAGTTATCTGAGCTAGCGAGTTTAAGGGAACAAGTAGATGAGTTAATCGATTACTATTGCGCCAATTTAACTGATGATGATTGTGAAAAATTTATTACTTACACAACAACAGAGGGTGAGAATATAACTAAGGCAGTTGCAGATGTTACTCAGCATATATTTAACCACCAGACTCATCATCGTGGCCAATTAACATGTATATTAAGTCAATTTGGTGTGGACTATGGCTGCATGGATTTACCTGTTATAGTTTCCGAGGGTAGTCGTACCTAATATGCTGTTTAAGCAGAAAAAATAGAGCTGCCTATGCTTCGCTCCTCAACATTTTTAGCTAACAATTATTTGCCCATTAACGAGGGCATTATATTTCCCAAGGGTTCATCATGAAAATCGATACAACTACAAAAGCCGATTATTTAGAATTAATTGCAATTTGGGAGTCATCTGTCCGTGCTACTCATGACTTTTTAAGTGATGAAAATATCTTATCGTTAAAGCCGCTAATACTTGAACATTATTTTGATGCCGTAGATTTACGAGTTGCAAAAAATGAGAATGATGAAGTCACTGGTTTTATTGGTGTCGCAGAATGTAACGTAGAAATGTTATTTATTGCGCCAGAATATCGAAATAGCGGGGTAGGTTCACTTTTACTTAAAAATGCAATAGAGAATCAATCCGCCAATAAAGTAGATGTAAATGAACAAAACCCGGATGCAATTGGCTTTTACGAACATTTAGGCTTTAGGGTTGTCGGTCGGTCACCACTTGATGGGCAAGGTAATCCTTTTCCGTTAATTCATTTAGAGTTAGCCGAAACATAACTAGCAAATTAATCAGGTCTAAAAAGAGTTGCTTTTTCTCCTGCGTTGCAAATTTTAACCAACTTATTTCTTGCTCATTTTTAGGGCGTTTGGCATCATTTAACTAGGAGAAAACATGGATGAACATATTGGAAGTTGTAGTTGTGGTGATATTGAATTTTGCTTTGAAAGCGACCCTATAAACTCAATTTTTTGCTATTGCAAGGAATGCCAAGCACTCACAGGATCAGATAAATGGTTCGGGATTTGGGTGCCAAAAGATAATTTCAAATTCACAAAAGGCTCACCCTCTACATATTCACGAGTCGGAAATTCAGGCAATGATGTAAATTATCAGTTCTGCAGCACTTGTAGTACTGCATTATGCGCAGAAGTAACAGTAGGTAACTTTTACTCAGTTGCAGCCACATCACTAAAAAATAATAAGTTCCTCCCTAAAATGTCAATCTATGCCTCTTCGGCGCCATAATGGGCAACCTTTCCTGATGGAGTACCAAAATTTGACACCTTACCACCAGGAATGGGAGACTAATCAGCTGTTAGCTTTCGATAATTCAGATGAAAATGGATATTATGACGAATAAAATGACTAAATTA
>Ga0105355_10002225_pt1 | contig 17638 bp, 14 predicted proteins | sample GOMGulsemesocosm_2_FD_83508 | JGI IMG/M metagenome (GOLD analysis project Ga0105355, IMG submission 83508) | Methane-oxidizing microbial communities from mesocosms in the Gulf of Mexico - GOM9C Gulf of Mexico | ecosystem: Environmental > Aquatic > Marine > Cold seeps | place: Gulf of Mexico... | reverse complement strand
TTGCTGACTAATTTCCGGTCTATGATGTCTTTTGGCAGGCTTTCGACGTTGAAAGCGTCTAAATCTAAAATAGGAGTGCCGAATTCGTCAGACGCGGCATTGGCGATGGTACGCGCATCTAGCCCTTGGCTGGCAACGAGGTAGTGAACAAAAGGCGTTTTGGCTTGAGTGCATTGCGCTAGCGCGGCTTTGGCGGTCTCTTCGTCCAGTAAATTGTCGTTAACTAAACGACGTGCCAGACCGCTTATGGCGGGTAAGGGAGCATTCATTTCACAAGTCCATAGTGCGTCAAGTTGTCTTGCCTTTTATAGAACTTTAACTTTAAACGATAAGTCTATGTAAATTCTAGTATTAATTGAAAATTGAGCTTTTCAAATGGCAGGAATTAAGTATAGTCTATCAATGCATGCGAATGAACGCAGCTTTGCTGTGACAGGACTGGGTGCAATGTGACAAAAATTGTCAGTATTTTGAAGTCCCCAGGCCTTATTTCATGATTGCATGGGGTGTTGGTGCTTATATGTGCTAGGTTTCTATGGTTTGGCATAGGCTTTGCTAATATGCTTGTGACTTATAGAATTTAATTTGTGAATTTCGGAGAAAACATTATGAAGAAGAATCAACAAGGTTTTACATTGATCGAGCTGATGATCGTTGTGGCGATTATTGGTATTTTGGCGGCTGTGGCTCTGCCTGCTTATCAGGATTATACCAAGCGTGCGAAGGTTTCTGAGATTATGGTTTTGGCCTCGAAGGATAAGGTTTCTGTTTCTGAATATTATATGTCTATGGGTAGCATGCCGACTTCAGCTCAGTCTGGCGTTAGTGATGATCAGACACAAAGTGAATATATTACAGCAATTGCATTTGCTACTAATACAACTGGAGCTACGCTTACTTATACTGTAAATGCGACCGCAATTGGGGCTGGCGCAGTAATTTTTCAGGGTTCAGGTAGTACTAATGGAGTTAGCTGGGAGTGCACAGCAAGTACATTAGATAGTAAATATTTGCCCGCTAACTGTCGTTAGAAATAGCTTGTTTGTTTAAAGGCCTTCGCATGAAGGCCTTTTTTTTTGGGAGAGGCTATGATGCGTTGGTCGGAGAGCTTGGAGAAGGATGCCATATTCTCAGCGTTGCTAGTTGCGATATTTGCGACGACAATCTACGCTTATTGGCCGGGTCTAAATGGTATTTTTTTAGTCGACGATGGCGTCAATTTGGCTCCGCTTAGTCACAATGGGGGAGTTAACAGCTGGGAAAATTTTCTAGCATTTGTATTTGGGAATAATTCAGGACTGCTTGGGCGCCCCATCGCCATGATGAGCTTTCTAATTGATGATCAATATTATCCCGGGAGTGTTCACTCCTACCGCTATACCAATCTAATGATCCACTGTCTATGCGGTCTATTTACTTTTCTTTTTGTTCGAATGTTAATTTGCTCTGTATATCCGGGTAAGCACGTCTTTGCAAATAGGGTCGCTATATTTGCAGTGGCATGGTGGCTATTGGCGCCTCTTCATGTTTCGACCACCTTGTATGTCGTCCAGCGGATGACTCAGCTTTCTGCACTGTTTTGTTTAATTGGCTTGTCATTGTTTCTATTCGGTAGAAGTCGTTTAACAACGCAATATGTGAAAGCAAGACTTAGTATTTTGGTTGGTCTATATTTCTTTGGTTTATTGGCGGTGTTAAGTAAAGAAAGTGGAGCATTAATATTTCTATTTGCTTTAGTCGTCGAAAAATTCATTGCGTATTGTACAAAAGAGAAGAGCGACGCGTTCGTACTGTCCGTAGTATGTTTACCTCTATTGTTTGGTGCTCTCTACTTTCTATTCAATTGGCAGGGTTTGACTGCGACTAATACTCGAGATTTTACAACTGCAGAACGCCTTCTAACAGAATTAAGGATATTGTGGGACTATGTGCTAAAAATTGTACTACCGATTAGCGGTAAAATGGGACTGGTTCATGATGATGTTTTAGTCTCCAGGACTCTATTTGACCCATTTGTTACGTTCATCGCTGTTATGGGGCATATAATATTAGCCGCAATCGCTATGTATTTTCGCCGGGTTCAACCTTGGTTTTTTCTGTCTTTATTTGGTTTTTATGCTGGCCATGTTATGGAATCAACCGTGATTCCTTTGGAACTCTATTTTGAGCATAGAAATTATTTGCCCTCTATATTTGTTTGTATTGGCATTTCAGTGTTTTTTTGGTCAAATTACAAAGGAAAGTATTTTCGGCGTATTATGATGCTCTGCATTTTATTGGGTGCGGTTGCGGTTACATCGCAAAGAGCAGCAATATGGGGAAATCCTAGACTTCAAGTATCGATATGGGCCGCAGAGCATTCAAACTCACTTCGTGCTCAAACAATATATCTTGACTCTTTAGTCTCTGATCGCCGCTATGCCGATGCAGAGGTTCAGCTCGTGGTCTTACAAAAGAAATGGCCTGAAGCAGCTCATCTCTTCCTAATTCACTTTAATGAATCATGCCTTGGTCATATGAAGTTCCCATATATACAAGCTGACCTGTATAAGGCAATACAGAATGGTCGATATGACGGTAGTCTTCCGGCAACTTTTGAGCGAACATTTGAACTATATAGAGGTGGTGTTTGTGAATTATTGGATGATCATGCTATAGAAACCCTTCTTGAGACGGTGGCCAATGTATCCCATATTCCAAATGTGGTGAAGGCTCAGTTTGCATTCTTGGAGATGGAGTATCATGGAAGAAAAGGAGATTTAGACTCGACTATCAAATCTCTTGATAAGGCTTATCGCTATCAACGAAATAGTTATATTCTTTTTATTAAAGCCGGAGTTTTCTATAGCGCGGGTTTGCACCAGTTAGCGCTTGAAGAGATTGATGGCGCTTTGGAAAATGAATTGAAAAAAGCCTTCATTTTCCAAAGGAATATTACTCGTTATAATAAAATGAAAGAAAATATCGCAATCTCGATAAAAATAGAGCGATTGAGTGAGTCACATCATCCGGAGGACTAATTCAGGCTAGAGTGGTGTTATTTTTCCAGGCCAATATGGCACGCGTGCTTGGATAGGTGGGCATAGGTCGTATATCCAGACCAGCCTCACACTAGTTCTGCCATTGTCGGGCGAGTGTCTATGAAGGCTCTACGCTACTGGTTCTAGGGGCTGCGTGGCCTCAGATGCATGCATTTAGTGAGGATGCTGACTAAGTACAGATTCCCGCTTTAGGCGTAAATATTTAGGTAGATTTACCGGCAGTTTTTCCCAGAGGCAGATTTTCACTGATCTCGAGTGATTTGATTGTTACGTCGTAATCACGAGTTCGTGCGGAATGAAGACTTTGAGGGACTGGGCGCTGTAAATATTATCGACCAGATACAAAACCTATGAGGTGAAAGTTAGATATGGAAGAGACTGATTTTTCAATCGTAATTCCTGCAAAAAATGAAGCGGATCGTCTTCCATTTTTACTGGACGAAATTCGCAAGCTGTTCCCGACTGTGGAGATCGTCATTGTCAATGATGGATCTACTGATAAAACGGGTGAAATTGCAAGGTCATTTAATGTGCGGCTGGTTGATCAGCCTTACACAAAGGGGAATGGCGCCGCTATTAAGGCCGGCGCCAGAGTGGCCGCGGGAAAATATATTGTATTTATGGATGCGGATGGGCAACATAACCCCGCGGATATTGCAGATCTATTGGGAGCTATAGAATCAGGCTATGATATGGCTGTAGGGGCCAGAAATTCACAGTCTCAAGCCAGTATCGGCAGGCTCTGGGCGAATTGGTTCTATAATAAATTATCAAGTTATATGGTGGGCTATGAGATTCGAGACCTTACCTCGGGGTTTAGAGCTATTAATGCCAAAAAGTTTAGGCAATTTATGTTTATGTTGCCCAACGGTTTTTCATACCCCACAACAATAACCATGAGTTTTTTTAGGGTAGGCTATTCCGTCAAGTACATCCCAATAGTAGCTCGAAAGAGAACAGGGAGTAGCCATATTAACCATCTGAGGGATGGGGTTCGCTTTTTGCTGATAATTTTCAAGGTGGGTACGCTTTTTTCCCCCTTGAAAATATTTTTCCCCGCTTCAGTAGGTGTATTTTTTACTGGGGTTCTTTACTATTTATATACATATTTTGTCGATGGCCGATTTACAAATATGTCGGCCTTGTTGTTTATCGCCTCTGCATTAATTTTCTTTATTGGATTAATTTCAGAACAGATTGCAGTGCTGACTTACAAAGGGTGTGGCGAAGACGAAGACGAATAAATAACCTCTAGGTAGAAAGGTGGTCCACAATTCACTTATCCTTTTTATTGCTTGTTCTAGTATTTTGATAGGATTTAATTGAGCTTGAGTGTCGCTGGATAATGGTAATTGAAATTACTATCCCTAATGGCGGGGTGCGCAGGAAAGAAATACAATGCGCATCTAATTTAGGTGTATTAAATTACGTATTCGAGCAAGGCTTTGAACTAGTTCATATCGGCTACCCGAGGTTCGTGGCACTTTTTCGTAATAAAGCGGTTATAAATTAATGCCCAAATCGACTACCTTGTCGATCATTCTTTCATCACTTTAGAAAATACATCTAAAGTATTGCCTACCATGGCATCAATACTATAATTGTCAATTATCCGCTGCCTCGAAGCCCTGCCACTCCTGTACGGCAGTTCATCTATGGTAGATCGAAGCGCCGCAGCCAAGGACTCAGAATCACCAGCCGGAACAATTTTTCCGTGCTTACCAATAATGCGCTTGCAATCGCCCACGTCAGTAGCTACAACGGGCAAGCCAACCGACATTGCCTCCCCAATTGCATTGGGGAACCCTTCCCCATACAGGGAGGATTGAACATAAATATCTAGCATGTTTAATAGTTGCTCCGGGGGTACTGCATGACCAACATATATCAATTGGTCTGCCACTCCAAGAGCCAACGCATGAGATTGCAGTATGGCTGACATTGGCCCATCAAGCTCACACGTCAATACTAGACGAACCTCAGGGTCAGTAAGTAAAGCTAATGCGCGTACTAGATTTTTGTGGTCTTTCATAGGATCCTGGCGGGCAATCATCCCCAACACAGTGTGTTCAGGGTTTATACTCCAACGTTCACGCATCTCAGCTCTTGGGTGTGAGCATGGCTTGAAGCGCCCGAAGTCAATTCCGTTTACAACGACGTACGAATTTTTATCTGCCCATCCCTGCGCTAACCTATCTATCATACCTGCATGAGAATTGTAAATAATGGCATCAGCAAAGTAGCTCAGAACACGATCTAACCACCCGGCAAATTTTAGCGGCCAACTATTTTGCATTGGCTCGATGTTAGAAGAGCGTACTCCCCAAATAGTTTTATAATCATTAACGAAAAAGTTAAATATTGTCGATTTCACCCCTGAGCCCATAAACCCATAAACAATATGAGGGCGGATACTACGCAATACCGATAGAGCTCTGAACAAATATAATGGCAGCGTCCAAACCGTGCCTAGATGAATGACAGAAAAAGGGATCCCAGCATCTTCCAGTTCGGGTAGAAATGGGCCTCCAGGGCTATTCAATATAACCTCGATATCGAAGCCGCGACCCTTTAGCCCCTTAGCTAACTCTATGAACTGCCGCTCGGCCCCTCCCATTGATAAAGAACCAATAAACAAAACTACACGTAGAGATGGTGTTGATTGAGCGATTGCTGCCGGCTCCGAGTTGTTCATGGGCCCTCACCTGATGCCGCGCGCACTGAGTACCAATAAGAAGTACGCCATAAAATTAGGGCTGTCATTGCTCCTAGCAAGATAAGCTTTACCGTCAGGGCGAGCAGAGAGTTTTCTAAAAGCCAATACTGCCCCAAATAACCAATCATAAAAAGTACCGAAAGCTGTAAAAAAAACCATGGTGTAAATACGGCAATCCGCTTTATTCGTTGACTGAGCCACCACTGCATAATCGCAGCAACGAAAAATACTAAACATTGTACCGCCGCGGCTCCAATCATTCCGTAGCGCGGTACGGCCCATGAATTACTGACGAGTGACAATGCAATCGCCACAGTCCATATTGCAGCCATAGTACCCATGCTCCTTTCCAGTAGAAACACGGTGTTGAACAAGTGTGAGCAACCATAAAAGAAAACACCGCCAGCAATCCACGGCACTACAACTGTTGCGTCTTGATATTGCGCATCGACCAGCAAGCGAATCAAGTCAGGGCTAAGCACTGTAATCACCACCCACATAAATGCATACGCCAAAATGAGCAGACGCGTGGCTTGCCCGAAAGCTTTATATGCGATGTCGGCTTTGGTTTCGTATTCACGTATTATTTCTGGGACCCATACGGAAAGTACGGCACTGTTAAGCATCATACCTAATGTACCAAAGCTGACTCCAATAGCATAAATGCCGACTTCTGCGGTTGTAGTAGTAGCGCTTAAAAACCAGCGATCAGCAGAACCTACAACCCAGAATGCGGGGCCTGTGACTATCACAGGCAAGCCTACCGCAAGAATTTTTCTTGTCTCTATTTTGTCGGCTGGATTGGCATTATCCAGTAGTATGCGGAGCTTCGGCATTTTCTGGGACAAGCCTGAAACCCAAGCTAATACCACACCGCCGGTAGCCAAAGCGAAAGCTGAGGTTGCTGGCTTTAAAGCAAATAGATAAATCACGCCATAGCTTAAAATGCTCGCAATCACGAGACCAGCAGCCATACGTTTGTAATGGCCGAGCAGGCGCGCGCGCACTTGTACTAATGTCGAAAATATAGCTCCGCACACCCCTAATGCAACAATCGAGGTGAGCCCTGTGTGAAGACCTACTTGAGAGCGACTGTACACGGCCCAAATTAGAGCAGCTAAGCCAGCTCCAGCTAGCCCATGCCAAAAACTACGTCGCCATATGAGAGTTTCTACCTGGGTGCTGGAGACTTTGTTTGTGCCAAAAAAGGCCCGCGCATATGAGTGCTCCATACCAGACAACGCTATCATCGAAATCAATGATATTAACGTGGCTACCAATGCAGCCTCTCCGTAAAGCTCAGGCGATAGTATGGCTGTCAGCAAAGGCAGCATTAATATTGTCAGCCCTTTAGACAATAGATTGGCACTCAGGAGTATGCCGCTACCTTGTATCAGCTTTGAAAGAAAGCTTGCACTGTCGTAATTCATTTACTCATCCAAAAAATAAGACGTATAGGAATTATATTTTTTTGAAGCTGAACTCATCACAACCAGAGCCGAAAAGACCTAATGTTTTAGATACTTTCTTAATGTTCGAATAGTATAAGTGAAACCCTCGCTTCTCAAAGAATTTCTGACACTGTTTTGCCTTGATCGATTCGTATGGATACCCTCCTAACCAATCATGTACATCGTTATGGTAATCCATACCACGGCTTTTCCCATAACTGGCTATTTTCTCTTCGACATCCACACCTCTTAGTCTCATTAACTTCTGGGTAAGCAACAAGTAGGCAGACATAAATTTCTTCTGTTTGCTTTTCGAAGCCTGAGAATACCAACGCTTAATATATCGCCACATCCAACAAAAAGGTGTTTTTCGATACAGCGCAATGATGAAGATGCCATTTTCAGATACCAAGTTGATAGCTTGCGTGATTGCTCGGTACATATCTCCGGTATGATGCAAAACCCCCCATGAATAAACCACATCGTAACGCCCGTGTTCTTCAGGGCACATATCAAAGATACTCTCTACAGTCACAATAACTTCTGAGTCTGGGGCATAACGATCAAGGGTTAGCTTTGTCGCTTTAACAGAATCGTCATCTATATCAACACAAGCCACTCGCGCGGCACCCAATCGTAGTGCTGCTAAGGCGTGAATCCCTGAGCCACAACCAATATCCAAAAATGATTTCCCGTCAAAGGACGCTCCATTATTGAGCCGTTGCAAGTCGCACATGGCTTGCTGAATACGTGAGTCATCGATCTTATCAGCGTACTCTAGCCAGTTCTTCCCGAATGCGAAATGCTTATCTTTACTTGTGAGATCATTCATATTTAAGTAACCCATGACGTAGTAAATAATTTACGGAGCAAAATTATTAGTAATGCACCTATTTTAATTCGAATTCTGACGCGCATTTTGCCTATTTATCCATTCCATTAGCATCAACACATTCCAAAGAGGGTAGTGCCCATCCGTTTCCATATTCAAATGTCGCTGCCACAATGCTCGAATAGGCTCGACCTCAAGTATGCCAACGGAAGCCAAGGACTGAGTTGAGAGTAGTGTTTCTGCCCAATCCTTAAGTGGTCCACGTAACCAATCGGCTAAAGGCACACCAAAACCCATTTTCGGCCGCTCGATGATATGCCTTGGCACGTGTTTATATAGTACCTGGCGGATAAGCCATTTGCTCTGTCCACCTTTCAAATGGATATTCTGGGGCATTGATAAAGCAAACTCCATAATACGGTGATCTAGTAAAGGTACGCGAGTTTCCAGGCTATTAGCCATAGCCGCTCGATCCACTTTTACTAAAATATTATCCGGTAAATAGGTCTTTATGTCCCGCAAGGCCGCCTGTTTCATCAAGCCGCCGGCATTCATATTGAACGGCAATTCGTGCTCGTGTGATAGAGCTTGTGCAGCTTTTACAACTCGTGTGCGCGGACCCCAGTAGGACATCATTGCTGAATAGCAAGACTCAGGACTGTCAGCAGTAAGAGTGCAGGCTAGATGATGCAGTCGCCATCCATTTACATGGGTGTAACGTGTTTCTCGAAGAATAGGGCTGGCCAACTTAAAGAAACGATCCCAGTCCTTCATCGGTACAATATTTAGACAGGTCGCAACAAGCTTTCTCATAGCTTGCGGTATAGGTTCGAGCAAGCGCCAATATTTGACTAAAGTAGCATAGCGACCGTAGCCAAGAAATAGCTCATCACCGCCATCGCCGGTCAAACTAACGGTCACTTCGGTTCGCGCAAGTTTTGAAACAAGAAAGGTCGGAATTTGCGAGCTATCAGCGAAAGGCTCGTCATAGATATCAGCCAGCTTTGGCACCACGTCAAGTGCATCCTGATCGCTTACGTATAGCTCGGTGTGCTCAGTTCCAATATGAGCTGCCACTTCCTTGGCGTGCACGGCTTCGTTGAAGCGCGGATCACCAAAGCCAACAGTAAACGACTTTATCGGTTTCATACTATGTTTCTGCATCAAAGCTACGATGGTCGAGGAGTCAATGCCGCCGGAAAGAAATGCCCCTAAAGGGACCTCTGACTGCATTTGTTCTTTCACTGATTGCTCAAGTAGCGCTTCAAATTGTGAGGCGGCCTCAAACGTGTCCATGTCGAGGTGATTGCTCTCAGGTAAGTAATCCTCAGGATTCCAGTAAGTCGTTACCGCTGGCGTTTGCTTTTTAAGCAAAATCTCTCTAGTCAGCCGAATTTGGCTGCCGGGTGGGAGTTTGAAAAGTCCTTGATAGGCAGAATATGGGTGAGGAATATAGCCATATTGTAGAAATAGAGCGAATGCGTCGACATTAAAATCTGGTTTGTGCGTTGCGCTTGTAATGATCGCATGCAACTCCGAACCAAACATAAAGGTTCCCTCAAGATAGCCATAATACAACGGTTTTTCACCCTGACGGTCGCGAATCAAAATCAGCTCGTGTGATGCATTGTCCCAAATCGCCATCGCGAACATGCCAGAGCACAGCTTAATCGTTTCTTCAACCCCATAAAAATCAAAACAGGCTAGCAGAGTTTCAGTATCGGATTGTCCGCGCCAGCTAGTTTTGCCTAGCGTCGCTAATCTATTGCGTAAAACGAGGTGGTTGTAAATTTCACCATTGTAAGTTAAGCAGTATCTCCCTGAGTCTGAATGCATCGGCTGCCTTCCTTTGCTGCCCAGCCCTACGATGGCTAAACGCCGATGTCCAAATGCGATGCCGGCATCGGGGTTCAGCCAGTGACCTTCCGCATCAGGGCCGCGGCGTGTCAGTGCGCTTGTCATGGCAGGCAGGCGAGCTGAAAATTTCTGGAAGTTCTGTAATGCCCATCCACCGACAATACCGCACATACATTATTTACCTAATTATTGATGATGGTAGGCACTATTAGCCAGTATATTCTGGCGGCTTTAATCTATGGTTGATCGTTCTGACTGTTGACGAGTGTAAGGTGGTGTGCGTTAGGCCTCTGGGTCGATATATAGTGGAACCGAAGCCTCTTTTATAATAAAACCTCCACCGTCTGGCAGTGCGATCATTTTCTCAGGTTTATCGAGCAGGAATTCGTCGCACGCCTTCGTGGCTCCAGGGCATAATGTAGAGCCGTAATCATCACATAAAATAACTCCCCCCACATTCATCCGACTATAAAAGAAGTCCATGCTGTCAATGGTTGGCATGTACAAATCGACATCAATATGAACAAAGCTAAATCGGCGTTTATTGACGTGGTGGAATTCGTTGGGTATCCACCCTTTATACATTTCGAACTTTAAATTACCCGATTGAGCGAGATTCTCGTGCGTAACATTTTCTGTGGAGAGCAGGTCTCCTCTCTTCCAGTGAAACCCATCAAATTTCCCGGGACTGCTAACCCCATCAAAACTATCGAAAACAAAGTGTTCTTTCTCCGGGTTCTTAAGATTATGTTTGAGGATTATAAAGCTACCCAAACCTTTATATACACCGCATTCAACGGTATCGCCCGGGACCTTTGATGTTAATCGACACGCTTGATAAATAAACCATCTTCTATGCGTATTAAAACCTTCATCCTCAGAGAACCTTTCTAACCATTCGTTAAATTCTTCATCTTGCCACCATGACTGCTCTGTCCATGTAAACCTGTACTTAAATCCGATAAATCTCGTAAAGGCTTTTGTTAGGCGTAGTGAAGTTGCATCATTCCGATATACTCCAAGTAGTGTCCCCAGAGCCCTAATTAGGTACTTAATCTTTCCCATTGTTGTTCACTTCCCAATTATTGACAGCCGACCATGTTTTAGATTGTTATAAACAATAGTATCACAAGATATAATCATATTGATGGCCTGTTGAGGCTGTAAATGAGATTTATTTCCATCTATTTATGCGAGAACAGCTCTATCTTTAGTCTCAGGGTATGGCGCTACAATTTAATGACAAATCAATTAACTGGAGCGCAGTAGAGGCTTGTCCCTGCTATTTCTTCGCTCAATTTTCGGTAAAAGCATTGGGGCTGCGGTCCCTATTATTCTGCTATAAGCTTTTATGGTACAGTTCTTAAAAACATTAGTTCAAAACTAACAAATATTTGGGTTCTGCGTTCAAATTGTATTGATATATATAACCTCAACGACCTTCGGGATCGAGCGATTTTAAATGTCGAAAAGAGGCGGTTCGAATGAGCGTGTGGTGTTCCCAATTGTGGAAATATATATGTCGGTAAAAATAAGTGCGTTGTTGTTGGGTCTGGCGACCTACATCCCCAGATTCTCTGCCTTTCGTTATAAATTCCGAGGTGGCGGCAGCACACAGTCAGCCATGTATTGCTATGCCGTCTGGCTACGCCACTTAGTCAAAGCAAATCAGAATGGTCTTTCGGGAGTGCCGAGTAAGATTGCTGAATTGGGCCCAGGAGATTCACTGGGTATTGGCTTGGCAGCTTTACTCTGTGGAGCCGAGCGCTATTACGCCTTCGACGTTGTAGATTATAGCGACGTGCATAAAAATCTGACAGTGTTCGATGAGTTGCTTGAACTGTTTCAGCGACGCTTGGCGATACCCGATGGCAGTCGCTGTCCGGAAATCAAGCCGCAACTGGAGGATTATCGCTTTCCAGTGCAAATTTTGACTAAAGATATTATGACGGCAGCTCTTGATCCTGCCCGAGTTGAGAAAATCCGGAATTCAATCCGAGACCACAACTCAGCAGACTCCATGATCAGCTATCGAGTTCCTTGGTTTGATCCCCTAATACTCAGTCAGTCGTCCGTAGACATGATTTACTCCCAAGCCGTTCTTGAGCACGTTGATAACTTGGAACACACCTATATGGCGATGGCTGCTTGGCTTAAGCCTGGAGGCATGATGTCTCACCAAATAGACTTTAAATGCCACGGCACAGCCCATGATTGGAATGGGCATTGGACTTATGGTGAGAAGCTTTGGCGGTTTATTAAGGGGCGTCGCCCTTATCTACTAAATCGTGAGGTGTGCAGTCGGCATTTGCAGTTAATTGAAGACAGTGGCTTGAATGTAGTCAACAAAATAAGGTTCCGACAGCAATCACTTTTGACCAAACAAGATTTGACCCCTTACTACAAAGATATTTCCGATGAGGATTTATCAACCAGCGGTGTGTTTGTTCAAGCCATGAAAGCCGGCAGTATCACTTCTCATTAAGGATGAGTTTGCAGATCTCTGAATCCCAGTCAAACGTAAGTTTCTGAACGGTTGAATGCTGAGCCTGTCTAATGAATTCGAGGCGGTTCTCTGTATTAATTGCGTTTTTGATCTCGTGAGCCCAGGACTGCACATCAAGATTCACCAGTAATTCAGAGGGTAAGATCTCCTTGTGCTCGGGGATATTGCTTGCAAGCACCGCAATATTGTGACCAATTGCTTCTAGTAACGCGTTGGATACTCCTTCGTGAATTGATGGTAAAAGTAGAAGTCGCGTTTTCTCCCATATTTCTCGCCTGTCCGTCCATCCATGTAGAAATACGTATTTTTGCAGTTCGTGGATTTCGATTTCGCGTTTTAGTTGATCATACCGATCGCCTGTGCCATAGATGTTGTATGTAAAGTCTAGGTCTTTTAGCGTGCTAAGAGATCGTATAATAAGAGATTGGTTTTTGCGTTCTTCCAATATCCCAACACTGGATATGTGTAAAGTTATTGGTTGGCGATGTTGAGGTGCTTCGGTCGGTAAGACAATGTCATTATAAAGAACAGCTGTCTCATCAATATTAATATGTCCATGTCTGGAGCAAATGTCATGCTGGCATGATCTAGAGATGAAAACCAGTTTCGAGGAGCGTGTTGATAGGTGTTCAATAATCGTGTCGAGAAAAATAATCCATTTTTTCTTCTTCTTTATTTGATGGTTTTTAATAGGGTCGGCGCGATAGAATATAGTTAATGGCGAGCGGCGAAATAGCATGCCAAACTTGAGCATATACCCGTAGCTGGGGTGGAAGGAGAATCCGTGTGACGGCCTATATTTTAGACCAATAAATAGTAGATAAAGTGGCGCTAGTGAATAGTAGGCCAGCCAAAAAATCAAACCGTCTGGTTTTTTGTTAGGCCAAAAAAATTTGTGATGAATGCAGTTTGGGTGATCGATGGGGAATTTGACGCAGCTCAAGTAGTGGACTGTATGCCCACGGTCGAGTAGCGCCGATATCGCCCGAAAATATCTCGTGCATAACCCGCCTGGTTTGGGTGCGTAGTAAGTTGTAAAAACTATTTTGGTTTGTTTGCTAGCCATAAATAATACACATAAATCTGCCAAAGTTGAAAGCCATGATCGGCTTTGTGCGCTCTGTGTTGTTTCAGAAGCTCACGAGCATGATCGGGGCTGATTGGGCAGTCAAAGCTGCCTATGAGTTCGCTCAATTGCACTCCCATGTCTGCTCGTAGCCATTCGCTGATGGGCACCCCAAACCCTTGTTTTTTTTTGCGCCAGATATCACTTGGCGTTGTTTTTTGGAATGTTTTCTTGAGCATGAACTTATTCCCCTGAAAACTCCGATGCCAGGATAGCGGCAAGTTAAATGCTAACTCGACAAGTTTATGGTCTAGAAAGGGAGCTCTTACTTCTAAGGAGTTTGCCATTGACGCGCGGTCAACTTTAAGGAGAATATCCTGCGGCATATAGATGCTAAGGTCCCTAAGCATCATTTCTTCTATATCGCCTAGTTCTGTTTCAAGGTTTAGTCCTGGCGCGCAATGCCCTTCCTGACTAATTTGCGGAAGAATATGGGATAGGGAAGCGTCGCTGTGAACCCTTGGGGCAACATAAGGGGTTTCGCTACCTATTCGCCTACTAAGATTTGCAAACAAATGTGCTTTTTTGAGAAGGCTTCGACTATGGTGCGCTTGCGGCTCTGGAAGCGCTGTGATCGCTTTTTCAGCTTTCGATCTTAGGCTTGTCGGTAAGCGGGTATACCATCTCATTATAGCTCTCGCTCGATATCGTTCATAGCCACTAAACAGCTCATCACCGCCATCACCACTTAATACTACCTTCACTTTTGATGCGGCTAAGGCGGATATGGCCGCCGTTGGTAAAATTGACGGGTCGGCAAAAGGCTGGCCGATATTGTGGCGAATGATCGTTTCCATTTGATCACTGTTCCAGCTCGTCAATAAGCTAGAGTAATGATCGGTCTTATAGAAGGAAGAGATTTTTTTGGCTTCAGCTGACTCATCAAAGCTTTTTGAATTAAATCCTAAGGTAAAGGTTTTTAGGTTGGTTATTCCAAGTTCCGAAAGTTGGTGAACGATTAAACTAGAATCTATTCCGCCAGATAAAAATGCACCGACTTCGACATCTGAGGTCATGCGCTTTTGAACCGATTCCCTGAAAACATCTCGAATTTCTTCAATAGCTTGAGTTTGATTGGGGTGTTCTCGAGAGCTGGATATTTTCCAATAAGGTTTTTGAATGACTTCGCCACTGGGTTTTACCCAAAGATTATGTCCTGGAAGCAATTCTTTGATTTCTTTGTATGCTGTTGTTCCTGGAAGGAAATACCCGTACCTGAAGTAGTCAGCTGTACTTCTGTAATCTTCAGACGGCGAGGTGTCTAATAACTCGGTTATTGCCGGTATTTCGGATGCGCAGTAGAAGGCATCGGGAGTTCGCGAGAAATATAAAGGTTTTTTCCCCAGTCTATCTCGAGAAAGGAATATTTCATTCTTTTTATTATCTATTAATACAAACGCCCACATTCCCTCAAGTTTTTCAACAAATTCTGGCCCGTGGGTGATAAGACCTGCTAGTAGTACTTCAGTGTCGCCTTTGGTCTTGAACGTCCAGTGCGATAGCAGCGACTTACGAAGTTGTTGGAAATTATAGATTTCCCCATTGTAGATCAATGCATAACGCCCACTTGGATCTCTGATAGGCTGCTGACTGTCCAAGATGTCAATAATTGAGAGTCTCGTATGCGCTAAATAAGTACCATTGACGTGGATGAAGTTCTGTTCGTCTGGGCCGCGATGGACAGATTTTTTAAGTGCTGATCTAATGCGCGATTCTGCTTCATCGTTTGCTAGGTTGGGGTTCTTTAGAAATAGGATTCCACACATTTACACGCACGCCTTGCTAACTAGGTCTTCGTATTTGATTGCGGTTTGTTCCCAGCTCAGTTTTTTATTCATAATCATTTTTCGGCCCGCCGCACCTAGGCTGGTCCTTAGTTCGCTGTTTTTACATAACCTATTTATTTGAGTGTATAGGTGATTGTCACTATCTTTGTCAAAAAGCAGGGCGTTCTTTCCGTCAAGTGCGAGTTCATTTGTCCCGTCTATGTTGGATGCGACAATAGGCATTGAACAGGCCATTGCTTCTAGGACAACGTTGGGGCGCCCTTCGGAGTAGCTCGCCAGGATAAAAATATCATTCTTTTGGTATATTTTCGGTAGCTCGCAATGAGGTATCTCTCCAGCTAGATCGACGTATTTATTTATTTTGAGTTTATTGATTAATGCCTCTAAGGTGTTTCTTTGGTTGCCTTCTCCTACAATCGTTAGTCTTGGGCGTGATACCTCGGGGAATAAGGCTAGGGACCTGATGATTTGCATTTGATTTTTTCTGGTAATAAGACTGCCAACCGTGAGAAGTTTGACGGTCTCTGAGGGAGAGGGTGTTCGTTCTATTGGCATTTTGGGTAGATCAACCCCGTTAGGAATAAAGAATATTTTTTCCTGAAACTGAGGGTATTGATTCTGAAGAGAGCTCTTAAATGCCTCACTAACTGTTACTACGTAGCGGCTTTTTTTAACGCAGAAGTCGAGGAAATATTTGTCGATTCTCGAATTGGATGCTCTTCCGATATCTTCTCCTCTGAATGTTGTTATGACGGGCGTATTTGTAATTAGTCCAGCGATGTTTGCAATATAACCGCAGATCCCCCAGTTTGCTTGGATTAGGTCATTCTTAGTGGCCCTATATATGGTGGTGATGAGCATTGAAAGGATAAATGTAGGTATGGACAAATAATTCAGAGAGTTTTGTTTTAGTGCTGCCGGGATCCCGCCGGGCTCGTGGGCGAGAGTTTGTAGGTGTTTGGGGACGTAGCGAAATTTAAAAATATGAGGGTCGTACTTTGAGGGCTTAGTGGCTGTTTTTCCGTCTGGGGTTACTACTTCAACAATATGGTTCTTTTTTAGTGATTTATAAAGGTGGTGCACGAATACACCGCTATTTGATTCGCTGGTGATAGGGAAAGAGGTGGTAAGGATACAGATTTTTCTTGCTTGATTATTATTCACTGTATCACGCCGATGATTAATACATACATTAGAGAGGTGTTCAATTTATGCGCATAGATAGGTCGACTGCAATGGAGTTTTTAGTTAAAGCCCCAATTGAAATGAAGTTCAAGCCGGTTTTGGAAATTTGCACCAAGGTTTCGTCAGTCACATTCCCAGAAGCTTCAAGTTTTACTTTTCCATTATTCATATCAACTGCTCTATGAATATTTTCTAGGCTAAAATTATCCAACATCACTACATCCGGCCCTGATTCGAGTGCTTGAGTCAGTTCAGTAAGATTTTCCACTTCAATTTCAACTAGCTTATTTGGAGCTAGTCTTTTAGCGGCCGCAACAGCTGCCCCAATCCCCCCACAAGCCATAATATGATTCTCCTTAATCAAAAAAGCATCATACAAACCCACCCGGTGATTAAAGCATCCCCCCTGAGTCACTGCATATTTCTGCGCCGTCCTCAAACCTGGAATTGTCTTCCGTGTGTCGAGCAACTTAACGCCAGTGCCTTCAACCAAATCAGCATACTTCCTACAAATCGTCGCGGTTCCAGACAGTAACTGTAAAAAGTTCAACGCGGTTCTCTCGCCAGTTAACAAACTCCGAGCAGAACCTTCCAGTGTAAAGAGTTCACTGTTCGCCTCAACACGCTGTCCGTCCGTCACTAACCATGTCACGACAACTTTCGGGTCTAGCTGGCGAAACACTTCATTCACCCACTCAACACCGCAAATCACGGCATTCTCTCGTGTGATCACAGTCGCTTTGGCGTGTTGGTCTTCTGGAATTAGTTGGGCGGTTATGTCGCCGCTGCCAATGTCTTCTGCCAGTGCAAATGTCACACTGGCCTCAAGGTCTTGCTGTAAGCCCGGGATGTCGCTGTTCATATAGTCTCTTAAATCGTTTTTTAAATAGCTTCTTTTAAAATGCTCATTTCAATAATGAGAGACATTCTAGCAAGCTTTACGCCAGCCTTCACTGCTGATATTGCCGCAAGGTTAACTGATTGCCTCGCTGAGTAAATTCTATTTCCTTTAAGGCACTCATACCCAGCAATATCTCTTGGCCGCGCATGCCAGGGTTAATACTTGCGCGTACGTTGCGGAGAGAAATCTCGCCAAGCTGAAGGTGTTTGATTATGGTGGCTCTTATCTCAACCTTG
>Ga0105355_10002221_pt1 | contig 17661 bp, 16 predicted proteins | sample GOMGulsemesocosm_2_FD_83508 | JGI IMG/M metagenome (GOLD analysis project Ga0105355, IMG submission 83508) | Methane-oxidizing microbial communities from mesocosms in the Gulf of Mexico - GOM9C Gulf of Mexico | ecosystem: Environmental > Aquatic > Marine > Cold seeps | place: Gulf of Mexico... | reverse complement strand
TCTTACTGATGATTCTTTAAACTCTGCTGGATATTTTTTGTTTTTATCGTTATTCATTAACACACCTCTACTAGATTTAATTATATCTGTAATTGTGTGTCCGGAATACTATAACCACTTCAGGTGCTTATTCAAGCGCCTTTTTTATTGTTAAAAATTAACCTTAACTTAATCCTAAGTTGGTCTTTACATTATTGTTTAGCGCTTCATTATTTTAGACTTTTTGTATAAATATGATTAGAACTTTGTGCCAATTAAAGTATCATTATAAACACTGTCATTTAAATGGCGCTTTCATAGCAAACAAGGAATAAATTATGGAAATAATACAACAGTGGTATAACGAGCATTCAGGTATGGTCATTAACTATGCAATCGCACTAATCGTTGCGATCGCAATTTATTGGGTCGGCTCTAAAGTCGCTCGAGTTGTTAGTAATGTGGTGGCCAAGGTGATGAATAAAAAAGACCTCGATCCGATTATTGTCAACTTTGTTAAGAGCATCGTTTACGGTATGTTGATGGTAGTGGTTATTATTGCTGCACTAGGTCAATTAGGTATTCAAACAGCATCATTTATCGCCATTGTTGGTGCCGCCGGTTTAGCCATCGGTTTAGCGTTGCAGGGGTCTCTGTCAAACTTTGCTGCAGGCGTCTTAATCATTGCATTTCGTCCGTTTAAGTCTGGAGATTTTATTGAGGCGGCGGGCGCAGCGGGGGTAGTTGAAGAAATTAAGCTTTTTTCTACTTTCATCCGTACTGGTGACAACAAGCAAATTATTTTGCCAAACTCATCAGTAGTTGGTTCAGCAATTACGAACTATTCAACCAAACCAACGCGTCGTATCGATTTGGTGATTGGGGTTAGCTATGATGCGGACATTAAACATGCCAAAACAGTCTTAACCGAGATTGCACAGAGTCACCCAAATGTATTAAAAGATCCTGGTGCGACCATTGCAGTGTTGGAACTTGCTGATAATTCGGTTAACTTTGTAGTACGCCCGTGGGTTAAATCGGCGGATTACTGGCCAACTTATTTTGAATTGATGGAAACCATAAAGATTCGTCTCGATGAAGAGAAAATTGGTATTCCTTACCCGCAAATGGATGTGCATATCCAAAATGCAGCAAACAACGGAGAGTAGAATGAAAAGGTTTTTATTATCAGGTGTTATCTTATCGATCATATCTGGCCAAGCACTTAGTGAAGAAACACGCACCTGGCAAGCAACGGCAGAGCTAGGTGGCACGATGACTACGGGTAACACCGAAACATCGACGCTTAAAGCCAAGATCGATATGAAGCACGACATCATCAATTGGAAAAATGCTTATTATGCCGATGTGCTATATAGCGAAGATGGTGAAAACAAGACGGCGTCACGTTGGAAGATGGGTGCTAAAGGTGGTTACGTTATCGATGAAATGACCAATATTTTTGTCCTAGGCGAGCATGAACGTGACGAGTTTAGTGATTATGATTCGGTCTCGAGCGTCGCGGCTGGTTATAGTAAACGTATGTTCAAAACTGAGCAGTCGTTGCTAGATCTCGAAGTCGGTCCTGGTTATAAATACTTTGACTTGAAAAGCGGTAGCAGTGAAAAAACCGGAATATTACATCTCGGTTTATCCTACGAGAATGCACTATCGGCAAGCTCTAAATTCACTCAAATCTTAGTCAGTGATGTCGCTTTTAAAGATGACGCGTCGACGTTATCTCGTTCAGAAACGGCGATTACCGCTAATTTAATGGGCGAGCTTGCAATGAAAGTTGGTCTCACTATTCGTCATGATAACAATGTAGGTTTGGGTAAGAAGAGTATAGATACAGAAACCACGGTAACACTACTCTACACATTCTAATGTTGTTTATAGATAACCAAAATGTATAATAAGAAGCCAGCGTTTTCGCTGGTTTTTTTTTGATGATTTGGACCTTATGATAATTATTAGCCGTACTCTTATATCGTGTCTCGCGCTGTTGGCCAGCCAAAGCTATGCGAGCAGCTCCTTGCTTAAAAGCGAATTTACTGAATCGGCATTCAAGCTGACTAAATTTGATAGCGACAAGGCTTGGGAGTTATCGACTGAGTTCGGCGGCAGTTTTACCTCGGGCAACACCGATACGCAATCCTATAAGGGAAAAATAAAAGGTAGCTTTGCCTATTCGCTCGGCCGTCTCAATTATCACGCGCAATTATTCAAAAAAATTAGTGGTGAAAAGGTCAGCGCCGATAAGTGGAAAATTGGGATTAAGAACAATCTCGATTTTTCGCAGCACAACAGCAGCTTTGCCTCGCTTGAGTATGAGCGTAATAAATTTTCAAACTATGATTCTGTGGCGACTTTTGCCGCCGGTTATACGCAGCTAATGTTTAACGATGAGACCATTCGTTGGGATGCAGACGTTGGGCCCGGTTACAAGTGGAAAGAGAGCGAGGATCATGATCTACGTGAATATGTGATGCATCTTGGCACCAATTTATCTTTGGCGTTGACTAAGCAATCTAAATTGGTCCAAACCATCGTTGCTGATTTTGGATTGCAGGGGGATTCGGCCGATGTGATCCGCTCGGAAACGGCGGTATTAACCAGTATTCTTGAGAACTTAAAAATGAAATTAACTTATGCTTTTAAGCATAATGATCAGCCCGGAGAAGGGAAAGAAAAGTTAGACACTCAAACGACGGTGAGTTTGGTCTTTATCTTTTAATTGGTCATAAAACAGCAAATTAATGTGGTGCCAATACCACGCCATTAAGACGCAGCATTGGAGCCATAGTTTTTATGCTGGCGTACTATCAGCGTCGCTTTTATAAAGACCGCCGATGCCACGTTTCATCGCACTGATATCATTGCCTATCACATACAGAGAGGGCACTAAAAACAGCGTGATGACGGTGGAGAATAGAATACCGAAGGCAATCGATGCCGCCATTGGTATCAAAATCTGGGCCTGTAAGCTAGTTTCCATCATGATTGGCACTAGGCCAAAGAATGTCGTCAACGAGGTTAAGATAATCGGTCTAAAGCGGCTACAACCAGCATCAATGACTGAATCTCGAATCTTGTGACCAGCCGCGCGCGATTGATTAACAAAATCGACCATCACCAACGAATCGTTGACCACGACGCCAATCAGCGCAACGATACCAAACAACGACAATAAGCTCAGCGACAAGCCCATCACAAAATGACCAAATATCGCGCCAATCACGCCAAATGGGATCACCGACATGATAATTAACGGCTGGCTGTATGACTTAAGCGGTATCGCCATCAAGGCATAAATCGCAAATAGCGCGAAGAATGCGCCTTTAAGTAAGCCCCAAATTGCTTCGCCTTCCTCTTTGGCTTCACCACTGAGTTCAGAGCCGACATCTGGGTACTTAGCCAATAAATTGGGGATATAATTTTCTTCAATATCACCGATAACTTTACCTGGCTCAATTTTATCCTTGTTGACGTTAGCATTAACGGTGATAGAACGCTGACCATCGATACGCACGATGCTTGATAAACCTTCGCCAATCTTAATGGTTGCCACCGATGAAAATGGCACTTCGACGCCGCTTGGCGTACGAATACGCATATGCTCTAGGTGACCGATGCTGCGACGATCTTCTTTGGGATAACGTACCATTACCTTGATTTCTTCTTTGCCACGTAAAATACGTTGTGCTTCGTAGCCGTAGAAGCTCCAGCGAACCTGTTGCGCAAGATCTGATAATGAAATACCTAATGCTTCTGCACTTGGTTTGACAGCGAGGATAATCTCTTGGCCACCGGAGCTAGCAGAGTCAGATACATCGTATAGTCCTTCGTATTCGAGTAGTTTCGCTTTGAGCTCCTTGGTTGCAGCATTGAGTGACTCAAGGTTTTTGCCTGTTAGCTGGAACGAGATGGGATCGCCGCCACCAACGCCAGTCGATGCGTTAAGCGTCAGTTTCTTCACCCCCGGCAATTCAGGTATATTGGCACGCCATGCCTCTGCAATCTCGATACCGTTAATTTCGCGATCTTCACCTTTTTTAAGCTCGGCGAATAAAAAGACATTTGTCTGAGATTCCATGGTGACAAAGCTATGCTTGATCACATCATCGCCGTAGGTTTGCTGTAACTGTGCATTGGTTTTAAATAATGCATCTTCAATTATCTGAGCGGTGTGTTTAGTGGTTTCTTCAGAAGTCGACTGAGTCATCTCAATATTAACTTGAATGAAATCACTGGGGATATTAGGGAAGAATACCCAGCGTACAAAGCCGCCACCCATCAAGGAACCACAGATAATCAGTAGGCCAAAGAAAGCGGCCAACACACTATAGCGATACCTTATTGCACGCTCTAGCATCGGCTTATACAAATCGAAAATAAAGTACTTTAGACCACTATCAAATTTCGCTCGCAAGCGCTCCAGCGCATTTTTTTTAGCGCCTGGAGGCTTAACTTTCATGCGAGCCAAATGGGCAGGTAAAATTAGTTTAGATTCCACCAATGAGAAGATGAGACACAAGATAACGACATAGCCTATCGATCCGGTGAAGGCCACCATTGGCCCTTCAACCGCCACCATCGGCACGAATGCCGCGATGGTTGTTAGCACGCCAAACGTTGCGGGCATTGCGACCTTTTGAGCGCCTCGAACGACGCTGTCTAGGCTTTGGCCGCTACGCTCTATCTCACTATAGGCACTCTCGCCGATGACGATAGCATCATCCACCACGATTCCCAGCACCATAATGAAGGCAAATAAGGTGATCATATTAATCGACAGGCCAAACATCCCCATCGGCATTAACAATAAAGTACCTAGGAAACAAACTGGCAAGCCCATCATGACCCAGAACGCCAAACGAATCCGCATAAACAGCGCTAAGATTAGAAAGACCAGCAGCGCACCAGACATCATGTTGCTTAGCATTAAGTCGAGACGGCCCTGAAGGTAATAGGCCATATCACCCCAAATATCTAGCTTGATCTGTTGTGGTAATTCGCTCTTCTTTTGGGCGATGTAATCATGTACCCGCTGTGAGATATTCAACGAACTTTGGTTACCAACACTAAACACCTGCACCATCACCACTTCTTGTTGGTTAAAGCGCGTGTAATTAAGTCCTTCGGTAAAACCATCATTTACGTTGGCTATGTCACTCAGGTAAACACGCGAGCCATCGACATTGGTTTTAACCACAATCGATTCGAACTCGGTGCCAGTGTATGCTTGTCCCTTGGTGCGTAATAAGATGTTACCGTCGACGGCTTTGATTGAGCCACCCGGTAAATCAATCGACGAGCGTTGCACGGCCTGCGCTACTTGAGCAAAAGTCAGCCCGTATTCCTGTAATTTAAACTCGGTGACTTCGATTGATATTTCATAGCTGGGCACGCCAATAACATCGGCGCGAGTTATGCCAGGAAGAGAGGTTATTTCTTCACGAATATCTTTGGCTAATTCTTTCATCTCAGTCAGTGGCAAGTCACCATAAACCGACACATAAAGGACATCTTCTGTCGGTTTACGACGGTAGATCGTTGGTTTTTCGATACTCTGAGGAAAGGTCGATATGCCGTCTAGCAATAGTTTAACTTCATCGAGCACTTGGTCGGGGTCGTGGGAAGTTTCCACGGTGATTTGCACCATGCCAGAGCCTTCAGAGGCAATTGATACCACTTGCTTAATGCCTTCGACTTCTTTGATTGCCTCTTCAATTTTTATATTAATGCCTTCTTCAATCTCTTGAGGTGCGGCACCAGGGTAAGCGACATTAATTGAAATGATATTGAGCTTCACTTCAGGGAAGACTTTTTTGTTGATGGTCATCGCCGTTAGCATGCCGCCAACAAGGATACATATCATCAATAAGTTGGCCGCAACGCTATTGCGCGCAAACCAGGAGATTATGCCTTTCTTTGGATCCATTACTTGGTCTCCGTAATCGCAAGTTCGCCATGGCCAGGGTCTTCTGAGGTGGTCGGTTGATCGCTACTCAAGCGCACTTTCATGCCATCATAGAGATGCTCGACCTTAGTGAGTGCTACTTGCTGGCCAGCTATTATGCCACTTGACAGGTAGACATGATTTTTATCACGGCGAAATAGGGTGACGTCATTGATATGCAGAATGTTGTCTTCATCGACCGTGGCCACTTTACCGTCTTTGTATAGATAACTTGGTAGGATGACTAACTGGTTGGTTTGCACGCTGGAGATGCTAGCGTTGATAAAGGTGCCAAACTTTAACTTGTTATTGAGTTGATAAGGCGTTGCTACTTGCGCAACGATATATACCATGCGAGACGCTTCATCGATAACGCCTTCATCGCGTACGATTTTACCGCGCCAACTTTTGTTCTCGCCATTCTCCCGGCGAGTTAGGGTAACCGTTGCCCCTAAGATCTGCTCACCAAGTAAGTTGTAATCGGCGTTGCTTATTGGTAAACGAATTTCACCGATATTAATCGACGACACCACGCCTAATGCCGTACCCGTGCCAACAAATTGACCTAAGTCTACGTGACGTTTGTTGACCAGTACGTCATAAGGGGCAACGATCTTAGTGCGAGTTAAGTTACGCTGGGCGCGTGCTAATGCTGCTTGCGCTGAACGCAGTGCCGCTTTTTCTCGCGCTAACTGTGGCTTACGCAGGCCTAGTTCCGGCGGCAGTAACGACGTTGTGCCTTGCCATTCTTTCTTGGCTACTTTGCCACGTGCAACTTCTTCTTGGAGTGCCGCTTGAGCGCGTTGTAAGTTTGCTTGTGCGTCAATTAATGCCGCTTCATAATCACCGGGATCAATTTGCGCTAATACGCTGCCTTGCTTGAGTACGCCGCCGGCCGCAAAGGTGTCGGAAAGGCTAATGATGCGACCGCTAACTTCGGCAATAAGGTTTGTTTGATGCTTAGGCTTGAATACGCCGTTCGATTGAATGATTAAAGGGCTAGTGGTTAACTGTGCCGTTAATGTTTCAACAAGGGGCGCGCTTATTTTTTCTTCTTTTTTCTCTGGCGCCTGCTTCATGCTGACAATCGTTATGGCGATAAATACGCAAATAATGATGATGATCAGTGGTAAGAGCACGCGAAATATATTTTTCATGTTAACGGACATACCTGTTCCTAAGCTTGTAGTGTATTTTGACCCATACAAACTAACAGCTTTAAGCGATACGCACTATGTGCAAATTGTAAAAAGGTGTGTATTTTGTAACTAACATGTTACGAGTGGTTGTTTGTTGAACTATGGCGTGGTGGTGACGGGGTTAAAATGATTATAAGGGATCTGAAATGCCACTATCCATTGGTTGGTTTAGTGGCATTACTGGCGCTAAATTTTACGAGTTTAAAGACTTTTTACGTTGTTTCTTCAGCTGTTTCTTCGCTTTAGCTTTCTTCTGAGCAACCGTCATTTTAATTTTTTTCTTGGTTGAGCGAACACGTGATTCTTTATTTTGAGGGGCTAAGCCTTCGATGCGGCGACGGCGTAAACGTTGCTCAGTGTAACGCTCAATTTTACCCAATACTTTCATTTCATGGGCTTCAGGAATTGAAATCGCGATACCTTTTTTACCGGCACGTCCGGTACGTCCGATGCGGTGCAGGTAAACATCGGGGGTGTAAGGCAAATCGTAGTTGATGACGTGGCTGATATCATCAATATCTAGGCCTCGGGCTGCAACATCGGTGGCCACTAAAATGTTTAGTTCACCACTTTTAAAGCGCTCAAGTGATAAGTTGCGATTCTCTTGCGCCATTTTACCTTGGAGATAACAGACGCTAATTCCAAAACCTTGCAACTTAGCCACTAGCTCGGCCAAGCGCTCGCGAGTCTTAACGAAAACAATGGTTCGCTCGAATTCTGGTTGTTTGAGCAAGTGGGCCAGCATTTTCTGTTTGTGATTTAAATCATCGGCAATGTGAACCCATTGCACAATTTTCGCTGCTTCTTTACGTGATGGGTTTGCATCGACACGAATAGGATCGTTAAGAACCGTGGCGACAAAACGCTCTAAGCCTTTGCCTTCAAGCGTGGCTGAATAAAGCATGGTTTGGATACGCCAGCGCGCCTCGTCAGCCACTCGCTCCATGTCGGTTATAAAGCCCATGTCGAGCATGCGGTCGGCTTCATCCATGATCAAAAACTCGATGCTGCGCATGTCCAGTTGCTCAGTATCGATAAATTCCATGAGACGGCCCGGCGTCGCCACTAGGATATCTGAATTCTTTTCTAGCATTTCTTCATGGACTTCGTAATCAATACCACCGGTGATGCAGATCGGATGCAAGGCTGTAAATTGGGTCAAGTCAACGGCGTATTGATGAACTTGATTGGCCAATTCACGCGTCGGCGTTATAATTAATACTCGCGGTGGCCCAGGCTTTACCCGTGGAAAATCAATTAGGTGCTGAAGTGCCGGCAATAAAAATGCCGCCGTTTTTCCGGTGCCCGTCGGCGCACAACCTAGAATATCACGCTGATCCATGGCTGCTGGAATTGCTTCTCGTTGAATGGTCGTTGGCGACTGATAACCCATTTTAGCTAAGGCTTGTTCTAGCGAGGGATCAAGTTCTAATTCTGCAAAGCTCATGTTTGACGGTATTCCTAAAAAAATTTGGCGTTATTATACCTATATTTATCCACAATAGCGGATAAATATTAGTTTATGCGAGCGGCTTCTTAATTTAATTCAGCCATCTCTTCGATAACCTGAGTCAGCCATTGACCGATACGCTCTTCGCTTAAATCAAATTGACATTCATCATCAAGTGCAAGGCCGACAAAGTGACTGCTATCGGCGGTGAGTGCTTTTGATTTGGCAAAGTCATAACCTTGGTTGGGCCAGTAACCAACGATTTGTGGGTTAAGCGGTAGTAATTTATCATGCAACATGCCCATGGCATCGACAAACCAGTCGGTATAACCCTCTTGATCACCTTGGCCATAAAATGCGATGACCTTGTTGGATAAGTCAAAGTGGTCAAGTTCGTCCCATAGCGCTTCCCAATCTTCTTGTAATTCGCCATAATCCCAAGTTGAGATCCCAAGGATAAGCAGGTCATAATCTTTGATTAATGAGAGACCAGACTCTTTTATATTGTGAATGTCACAAAGCTCAGGACCGAGCAACTGCTGCATTTTTTCCGCAGTCATTTCGCTATAACAGGTCGTTGAACCGTAAAATAAACCAATCTTCATTGAGGTTTGTCCGAAAGGGAAAGTGGCGCTAGTTTACCAAAGATGAAGTCCATTTGTGAAAGGCAAATTTAACATTATGCAACAAAGTTTCTATTTATCACCGTTAGGCTGTTTAAAAATAAGCCAACAAGGTGCGAGTCTAAGCCATATCGAGTGGTTAGATATACCTCATCAACTCGAAGCGTTAGTCGAACCCGCCATTAAACAATGGCTTGACGGTTATTTTAATGGCCAATGTAGCGCCGCGATGTCGTTTGAGTTAGCACCTAAGGGCTCGTTATTTCAACAGCGAGTATGGCGACAAATGTCACTGATCCCGTGCGGTGAAACACTAACCTACGGTGACATTGCCAATAAATTGGGCTCAAGTGCACAGGCGGTTGGTAATGCCTGCCGCGCCAATCCTATTGTGGTTGGAATTCCCTGTCATCGCGTGCTTAGTGCCACTGGCAACGGCGGTTATGCGGGGCAGACCCAAGGAGTTATGATGCAGCGAAAACTCGGTTTGTTGGCGCTTGAACTGGGTGTCGATCCGGCTAAGATTTTTATCGATGAATGTTAAACAACCGACTCCTCATGTGTGGGTTGAGCAATTTATCGATATGTTATGGCTAGAACAAGGCCTTAGCGATAATACACTGGGTGCGTATCGTAGTGATCTCGCAAAATTTCGCCAGTTTCTCACTGCACAAGGCAACGATCTTGAGCGCGCCACTAGCGTTGACATTGTTGCTTATCAGGCACAGCTGACACAATTAAAGCGGGCTAAGTCGACGACGGCGCGAATCGTTTCATCTTTACGCCGCTTCTATGATTACTTGCAGCAGGCGAAACTGTCGGCGCAAAATCCGATGGCGCAAATAAGCAACCCCAAATTGGATAAGAACATTCCCAATTCATTATCATTGGCGCAAGTTGATGCGTTACTTTGCGCGCCTAATGAAGATGATCCACTTGAGTTACGTGATAAAGCGATGCTGGAGTTACTCTATGCCACGGGGCTGCGTGTTACCGAATTGGTGTCCCTAACTATTGAGCAGTTGAACTTAGAACAAGGGGTTGTTCGAGTTATTGGTAAAGGCGGCAAAGAGCGGCTAGTACCGATGGGGGAGCAAGCGGTGGACGCGCTAGTTCTTTACTTCGCTCAGGCGCGCGGCCTGTTATTAAAAGGCGCCAGCGACGTGGTATTTCCCAGCAAGCGTGGGGTGCAAATGACTCGGCAAACCTTTTGGCATCGAATCAAGCATTATGCCCAGGTGGCGGGGATTAATAATCAGCTATCGCCCCATACGCTGCGTCATGCTTTTGCCACCCATCTGGTTAATTTTGGTGCTGACTTAAGAGTCGTGCAGTTGCTATTAGGTCATAGCGATCTGTCGACCACTCAAATATACACCCATGTCGCCAAGGCGCGGTTACAAGAATTACATCAGGCCCATCATCCGCGCCCATAATCAATCAAGACGCTGATGTTGATATAACCTATAGCGCTAAATATTGATTAATTTGGTTAATAATACCTACGCTATCGAGTTGCAGCATCGCTTGCTGCTGCTCTTGCGTGCCTTGGCAAACAAATTGGTCGGGCAAACCAAGGTTAAGTACCGATGTGGCTAAACGATGATGCATAATATGTTGGGTGATGGCACTGCCCGCACCGCCGATAATCGCATTCTCTTCGAGCGTGACTAGAACATCGTGACTGTTAGCCATTTCACTGACCAACGCCTCATCGAAAGGCTTAATAAAGCGCATGTCGATTACGGTTGCATCAAGTTCTTGCGCCGCCGCTAATGCATTGGGCAATAATGTACCGTAACTGAGTATCGCTACTTTATTATCACCAATCTTCTTTGCTGATTGGCGTTTAACCACGGCCTTGCCAATCTCAAGTTCGCTCATCGTTTGTTGTGGTGTTGCGCCATTACCACCACCGCGCGGGTAACGCACGGCTGCAGGGCCGTTAAAATGATAACCGGTGTAAAGCATTTGACGACATTCATTTTCATCGCTGGGCGCCATGATTAACATATTGGGGATACAACTTAAGAAACTTAAGTCAAAAGCCCCTTGATGTGTTTCACCATCGGCCCCGACTAAACCGCCGCGGTCGATGGCAAATAATACATCGAGGTTAGGGATCGCAATATCGTGGATCAATTGGTCATAACCACGTTGCAAGAAGGTTGAATAAATGGCGACAACTGGCTTTAATTTCTCACAAGCCATGCCCGCACCTAATGTTAAGGCGTGCTGCTCGGCAATGGCCGCATCGAAATATTGTGTCGGGTATTGCTGTGAAAATGCCACCATGCCCGAACCTTCACGCATCGCGGGGGTAATGCCCATTAAACGTGAGTCTTGTTTAGCCATATCACATAACCATTGGCCGAAGACTTTAGAGAATGTCATGGCACCTGAGCCACTGGGCAATGAGTCTGCTGTTGGATCAAACTTGGGCACGCCATGATAACCAATCGGATCTTTTTCGGCAGGGGTATAACCTTTGCCTTTCTTAGTCATCACATGCAAAATTTGTGGGCCCTTGAGGTTGCGCATATTACGCAGGGTCTCCACTAAGCCATTGACGTCATGTCCATCGACCGGGCCAATATAGTTAAAACCGAACTCCTCAAATAAGGTACCTGGCACCACCATGCCTTTTAGGTGCTCTTCGGAACGTTTAGCCAGCTCTTTAATGCTTGGCACGCCAGAGAGCAGTTTTTTTCCCCCTTCACGTATAGAGGTATAAAGCGTGCCGGTGAGTAGCTTAGCCAGATGATTGTTGAGCGCGCCAACATTTTCTGAGATCGACATCTCGTTATCATTGAGTACGATCAGCATGTCTTTATCGAGTGAGCCCGCATGGTTCATTGCCTCAAAGGCCATGCCGCCAGTGATGGCACCATCGCCAATCACCGCCACGACCTTGCGCCCTTGGCCTTCTTTTTCCGCCGCAATGGCCATACCTAAGGCAGCACTAATAGAAGTACCAGAATGGCCCACGGTAAACGTATCGTATTCACTTTCGTTGCGGTTTGGGAAAGGGTGTAAACCATCTTTTTGACGAATGGTGTGCATTCGCTCGCGTCGCTCGGTCAGGATCTTATGCGGGTAGGCCTGATGGCCCACATCCCAGATGATACGATCGACGGGGGTTTGATAGACATAATGCAGCGCTACCGTTAATTCTACGGTACCTAATCCTGATGCAAGATGGCCACTGGATTTACTCACCGAGCTTAATAGGTAGCTGCGCAATTGCTCGCTTAGCTGTGGTAAATTTGCTTGGGGTAACAAGCGCAATTGTTGTGGATTATTTGCTAACGCTAATAGGGGGAACTGTGAAATATCTACGCTCATGTTACTCTTTTTCTTATTGTTTACGTGCAATAATATATTGCGCGAAATCCTTTAATCGCTGGCTATCTACGGGCAGTGAATCGAGCGCGACAATGGCTTGATTGACTAACATAGTCGCTTTCTGTTGGGCTTGCGTAAGACCTAATAATGCAGGATAGGTGCTTTTATTCGCCGCCTCATCCGAGCCTTGCGGTTTGCCTAATGTTTCAGTATCGCTAATTATATCCAAAATGTCATCATGTACTTGGAACGCGAGTCCGATATTTTTTGCAAATGTGAGCAGCGCTCGATGCTGCTGCTCGTTGGCGTTGGCTGCGATAGCGCCTAATTGAACGGCAGCCTCGATCAATGCGCCGGTTTTGTGACGATGAATCTTCTCTAATTGCTCAAGTGAGATCGCTTGGTCAGTTGCCGCAATGTCGAGTGCTTGTCCGCCACACATGCCTTGATATCCGCTGGCTTTGGCTAATACCTTAATCATTTTTATTTGCTGGTGTGGTGTGCCTGGTGAATCGGCCAACAACTCGAAAGCCATCGTTTGCAAGGCATCGCCGGCTAAAATAGCAGTGGCTTCGTTAAATTCGATATGGCAAGTGGCTTGGCCGCGGCGCAGCGCATCATCGTCCATCGCCGGTAGGTCGTCGTGAATTAAGGAATAGGCATGAATGGCTTCGACACTGCCGGCCGCATGATCTAACATCTCTGCTTTTGCCCCCAACATTTCACCAACGGCATAGACCAGGAAAGGGCGCACACGTTTGCCGCCTAATAATAAGCCGTAACCCATCGCATTATGCAAACTTGGATCATTAATTTCGATCTGTGCTAGGTAGTTGGATAAGAAACCATTGACCCGTAATTGCATCGATTGGAGGTAATCGTTGTCCACAATTAACTATCAGTATTGGTGAAAGGTTCGAGCTTTTCGTCAGGCGAGTTGCTCATTAGTATGTCGACTTTCTGCTGGGCGCCATTAAGTTTTTGCTGACCACTGCGGGCCAATCCAATACCACGTTCAAATTGTGATAATGCCTTATCTAGCTCAAGTTCGCCTTGTTCTAGTTGATTGACGATCGTTTCTAGCTCGTCAAGAGTAGCTTCAAAGCTTAAGTTTTCAATTTTTTTAGTCGCCATGACGTTTCTCACATAACCCGTTTCGCGCAACCTTAGCCCAGTTGCTCAGTAATAGCTAGCCTGATGATTTAATATTAAAAAAATAAACAAAAAGACTAAACAAATGTTGTTATATTCCGATACTATTACAGATAGTATACATCTAATAATTAATTGTTACTTTTATGAGGGCCAGTATTACGCCATTGTGAAAGCATAGCGCTAAGGAGAGACTCAGTGGATTTAGCAACCCTGATCGGCATGATTGGTGCCTTTGGTATGATTGTAATGGCAATGACTCAAGGCGGTGACTTGAGTATGTTTGTCGATATACCGTCGGTGCTGATTGTGTTTTGTGGCTCCCCCTTTGTGGTTATGATGATGTATAGCATGAGTCAATTCATTGGTGCAGGAAAGGTGCTGGGCAAAGCATTTATGCTTAAACTAGATGACCCACAAGATTTGATTGCTAAATCGGTTGAACTCGCTGATGCGGCGCGTAAAGGCGGATTTTTAGCGCTAGAAGAAGCCGAAATCCCCAGTCCTTTCATGCAGAAGGGCATCGATATGCTCGTCGACGGGCACGAGGCTGGAGTGGTTAGAGCTACCCTGGGTAAAGATATTGATCTGACGCTAGAGCGCCATAAAATTGGTTCTGGCTTCTTTAAAGCCCTTGGTGATGTTGGCCCCGCAATGGGCATGATCGGTACCTTGGTTGGCTTGGTGGCGATGCTGCAAAACATGGACGATCCAAAATCGATTGGTCCAGCAATGGCAGTTGCACTCTTAACCACTATGTATGGCGCGATGTTAGCCAACCTTATTGCGTTGCCCATTAGTGCAAAACTTGAATTGCGCGGCGCCGAAGAAGCGCTTAATCAGACCTTAATCCTTGATTCAGTATTGGCGATTCAGGATGGCCAAAACCCACGGGTTATCGAAGGCATGCTGCAAAACTATCTTGCCGAGGGCAAGCGCCCGACGCCAGAGGATTAATCGTTTATGAGTGATGAAGAATGTCCTAAATGTCCCGATTGTCCACCCGAAGGTTTGCCGGCGTGGATGGGTACTTTTGCCGACTTAATGTCATTGTTAATGTGCTTCTTTGTATTGCTGCTGGCAATGTCGGAGATGGATGTGCTTAAATTTAAGCAGATCGCTGGCTCGATGAAATATGCCTTTGGCGTGCAAAACAAGATCGAAGTGAAAGATATTCCAAAGGGCACGAGTGTCATTGCCCAAGAATTTCGACCGGGCCGCCCCGACCCAACGCCAATAGAGATAATTAACCAGCAAACAGAAGAAATCACCCAGCGCGAGTTAGATTTTCAGGCAGGTGACGATACCAACTCCGGTGGTAAAGAGTTGCAGCGTGGTGATCAACGTGGTGCTGCAGCTGCTGCTGATAGCCCATCTGAGGCAGAGAAGAGTGCCGCGCAAGAAGAGACCAATGAACAGCTCAAGAAAATTGCTCTGAAGATGGAGAAACAGATCCAAGATGGCGCAATCGAGGTTGAATCACTTGGGCAGCAAATTATTATTCGGATCCGTGAGAAGGGCTCATTTCCTTCTGGCTCGGCCAATCTACAGCCTCGTTTTGTACCGGTGATCACCGAAGTCGGTAAATTACTTGCCGATATTCCTGGTGAAATCACGGTGTCTGGTCATACCGATGGCGAGAAGATGCACTCTGAGTTATATAAGTCTAATTGGGATCTCTCGTCACAGCGGGCTGTCGCGGTAGCACATGAGTTGGTGAAAGTGCGAAACTTCGACCCAACGCGCCTGCAAGTAGTTGGCCTGGCTAATATGAAGCCATTGGCGACAGGCACCGATATTCAATCACGCAGGCGCAATCGCCGCGTCGAAATAGCTATTATGCAGGGTAAAGCTAAAGAATCAGAAAAGATTGGCCTGACTCAATAGCTATCCCCTCCGTGTCGGCCCATCTAATGAGATGGGCCGACAATTTTAGCAAAGCCCCATTCAATTATCGCTAATTACGATTATTTAAGTTGCATGCTAAGCTAGTTTCTATGCTCTCTTTCCCCTTTGGCACTACGCTTAGTGATGAGTATTTGTCAGCTAAGGATAAACCATGGCAAGAATAAAATTAGTGGTCGCGGTGGCCGCTGTGGCGGTGGCAGTATTAAGCCTGAGGGCTTGCTGGAATGCCGATCTGGAACATCGCTGCCCGTTAACCACCGACTCAGTTAGTATCGTCGATGCGTTAAGCACAAACAATACTGACTATCATTTAGTGCTACGTATCTCGGGCTGGCACGACAAAGTAGAAATACTTGAGCTCTATGATCAGCTCCCTACTTTTGACCAATGCCGAGGTAGTACGACACCGATGCTTTATGGCGAGTCACTAGAATTATCGCAAACCGTCAAACAGATTTACTTAGTGCCGCAACAGCAGCGCTTTGAGATTGATTATGCGCCGGCGCGTTTAAATATCGACAATAATTTAATCTTGACCCTGAGATAAGGGCAACACATTAATGGCATGTGGTGGCTTGGTCATTTAGGTATTTTTGAACTAACCTTGTGTGATAGTAAATATTAATGCCCCATGCAAATAGAAAGCTAGTTTCATTTATGCTGGTCAACATCAAGGGATTTACGTAATTCAACAATAACTGAGTGATCAAGAGGTATAAAATGAAAGGTATCGTTATTGCATTGAGCCTGTTGTTATCTACATTTACGCAGGCGACGAGCCTAGAGTATGCGACAAGCCATACAATTGCCTCCACAAGCTATGGTAGTGACAGAACATTCTATATTAAGCTGGCTAAGTCTTATGCTGATAAGGTAAACAGGCGATATCCTGTATTGTATGTACTTCATGGGCAATGGGATATGTTGCCTGCTGTGGCGACATTGGCCTTACTCGATGATGCTATTCCTGATTTTTTAGTGGTTGGAGTCGATGTCAGAGGCCAGGAACTGCGACCAAGTGAGTTGGCCGACGCTAAACCAGCAACGCTATTTTCTCGGTTTTTACGCGATGAATTAGTGCCTTACATCACCAAAAATTATCGCGTCGCTGATTATAAAATTCTTTCAGGGCACTCTAATGCCGGCCGTTTCGTGCTTAATAATTGGCTCGATAACGGCACCGACTTTTCAGCCTATTATGCTTTTTCGCCGTCGCTGGAAGATCGCGCGATCAACGTCAGGTTGGAAAAAACGCCCAGTAAAAGCTTGGCCTATCGCAATCCATTGACCATCACGCTAGCGGATGAAGGCGAACATATGCAACAGCCATTTCAACAGATTAGCGAGCAGTTATCTAAGATATTAGGCGACCAGTTTAATGCTAAAACGTTCCCGAGTCAGAGCCATAGTTCGACACGCCATGAATCGCTAAGGTATGCACTAATGACCACGTTCTTCGATTGGCAGCCACCCTATGAAACAAAAATTGGTCCGTTTAGCGAGTTAGTCGCCCATTACGAGGGACTGGCTAAACGCTACGGGTTTGAGGTTACGCTGCCACTGGATTTATTACAAAGATTAAGTGCTCACTATGCGATGTCTAACAAAGCGCCTGACAGAAAAAAAGTAAGCCATATTATCAACTATGGTTTAGGCAAAGATAAAACAAATGGCGATGCATTCATCGAAATAGCAGATTATCTTAAGGCTAATGATAATAAATTAGCGGGGCATAACATCATGACCGATGTCTGTCGGTTATTGGTGAACCACCGACGCTGTTCACATTGAGCTACGGCTTTGACAACCGTGTTGTTAGCATAAATAGCTGCACACTAAGAGCCTTGTGCTAATGCAATTGGCTCTGTCCCAATTAACTGTGTCTGTGTCTTATTAGGCAAAAGAGCAAATGCTTAATTTTACTTTAGACACTTGTAAAGTGCACCAGTTGCCCGACATTAGTTGCCTTCATCTAAATGTCAGTTAGGAGAAAAATTCAGGGACGACTTTTTAGATTTTCGCGCAGGGATGCGCATTGAAATC
>Ga0105355_10002220_pt1 | contig 17666 bp, 16 predicted proteins | sample GOMGulsemesocosm_2_FD_83508 | JGI IMG/M metagenome (GOLD analysis project Ga0105355, IMG submission 83508) | Methane-oxidizing microbial communities from mesocosms in the Gulf of Mexico - GOM9C Gulf of Mexico | ecosystem: Environmental > Aquatic > Marine > Cold seeps | place: Gulf of Mexico... | reverse complement strand
CCACGTGCGCTTATCGGCCACAACGCTTCGACCTTGTGGTCCCTCATGCAGACAAAAAAGTCATGCAGGTTGCAGGTCGGATCGCAATGGCCAGGCACAAGCAAAAGCTGATCGTTGATACACAGTTTGTCCTGCGGATCGCTGATGACCCCATGTTCATCCGCGCAGTGTATAAATTCGACATCGATGCGTTCGAACATTTTTGGCAAGCCACTGTCAACCGCATGGGTTTTCAGCCCGGCATCGCACACAGCTATGCCTCGTTTGGTCTTGCTCATCACTGATGTAAGAATAAACAGCGCATTCCTGAACATCGGCTGACACACACCTTCTGCACTCTCAACCCGGTTGTAATCCGCGTCCATCAACGCGTAAGTCCCGCATTGCAGCTCGTTATAGACACCAGATCCGCCTTCAAAGGCAAATGTTCCGGTACCGCCGCCACCTACAATGTCGCAAGACAACCCTGCCGTCTCCAGATGTACCTTTACCTCTGCAACCTGTGCCGTTGAAATCGCAATTGCATCGCGGCGTTCGCTGTACACTTGGATGTGCTGTGCTTTGCCCTGATAGGCCTGAATGCCCGCAAATTTCAGGTTCCGCGCAGCTTCTATCGCTATGGCTATTTTCAGAACCTCGTCCTCAGATTTAACCCCGCAACGTCCGCCACCACAATCGAATTCGACAAGGCATTCTATCTGTACACCGTATTTTGAAGCGCCTTCAGACAACTCTGCGACATTTTCGAGATCATCGACACAGCAGAGAACCCTAGCCCCGCCAAGTGCAAGCCTCGCCATGCGGTCAATTTTCGAAGGCTGGCGGACTTCATTTGTGATCAGCACATCCCGAAAACCGGCACGCACAAAAACTTCGGCTTCAGAGACCTTTTGACAACAAATCCCGCAGGCACCGCCGATTACCTGTTGAAGCTTCGCGATGTCCACGGACTTATGCGCCTTGGCATGCACCCGTAGCCGAACCCCCATTCCCACCACTTGGTCGGCCATCGTTTTCAAATTATGTTCCAGCGCGCTCATGTCGATGACAAGGCAAGGAGTCTGGACTTCTTCAAGAGTCATTCCCAGTTCTGCCGGAGCAGAAAATCCATATTCAGCAATCATAAGCTTGGCCCAAACCCACCGATGCAGATACTTTTGATCTCAGTAAATTCGCTGATCCCATATTTTGATCCTTCACGCCCGAGACCCGATTGCTTGACCCCGCCAAAGGGTATGACTTCCTGCCCAATCGCGGCCTCATTCACGCCTATCATGCCAAATTCCAACGCCTCACTGATTTTCCAGGCGCGGGTCAGATGATTTGTGAAAATATAGGCGGCCAACCCGTATTCAGTATTGTTTGCCAGCCGTACAGCCTCTTCGTCAGAGGAGAAGCGAATGACGGGCGCGACGGGGCCAAAAATCTCTTCTGACAACATGCGCGAGTCTGGATCAACATTGGTCAAAATGGTTGGGGCGTAAAATGTGCTTCCCAAATCGGACCGTACGCCACCTTCCAAGTAGGTCGAAGCTCCGCGTGCCCTAGCATCGGCAACAAGCGAATTGATCTTGTCGATCGCCTGGGAATTGATCATCGGACCCAGATCCACGTCATCGGTCAGACCGTTTCCGAGCGTCAGTTTTTTAGCCATACCGGCAAAAATTTCGAGAAACCGATCATAAACACGATCACTCACAAGTACACGGTTGGCGCAGGTACAGGTTTGCCCGCAGTTGCGAAATTTTGTGGCGATGGTCATGCTCGCAGCAAGTTCAAGATCGGCGTCTTCAAACACGATGACAGGCGCGTTCCCACCTAACTCCATTGACACAGCCTTGACGCTGCCTGCAGCCTGCGCTGTCAGAATTTTTCCCACGGGGGTCGAGCCTGTGAATGTGATCTTGCGCACTTTCGGGTTTGTAGTCAGCTCCAGCCCGACCTCTTTTGTGCGTGCTGTCGTAAGAACATTGAATACTCCCGGTGGAATACCTGCCATTTCCGCCAACCGTGCCAGCGCTAGCGCACAATGCGGCGTTTCTTCAGAAGGTTTAACCACGATGGTACAACCTGCAGCCAGCGCCGGAGCTGCCTTACGTGTGATCATCGCAAAAGGAAAATTCCACGGTGTAATTGCGCTGACCACCCCAACAGGCTGTTGTAGCGTGAACAAGCGTTGGCTGCCTGAACTGGTGGAAACAACATCGCCATACATGCGCCGTGCTTCTTCGGCGAACCATTCCACAAATGACGCACCATAGCGCACCTCAACCAAAGCTTCGCGCACCGGTTTGCCCTGTTCACTTGTCAGCAGCCGGGCCAAGATTTCTTCATGTTCGAGGATGAGTTCATACCAGCGACGCAGCAGATTGGCACGTTCCTTAACCGGCCGCTGTTTCCAGTCCTGAAAAGCGGCATCAGCCGCATCAATTGCCTCGCGGCACTGACTTGCAGTCAGATCTTCCACCTGAGACAGCACTTGTTCTGTGCCCGGACTGCACACCTCAAATCGACGCGCATCCGCCGAGGTCACCCATATTCCGTTCACATACGCCCGTGTTTCGTGTAAATCACCGCAGTGTTCCATAGTCTTTACCTTGTGTCCCTAGTTTGGCTGAAAATGCTCGTGTTACCCGATAAGGTCAGCGATGCTTTGGCCAAGCGTTTCAGTATCTGCGTGTCCACCCATGTCCGGCGTCAGGTATTTTGCGTCGCGCAGAGTTTCTTCCATGGCGCTCATGATGCTGGCAGAGACCTCTGACTCACCCAAATGCTCCATCATCATCGCGCCAGACCATATTGCACCAATCGGATTGGAGATCCCCTGCCCAGCAATGTCGGGAGCCGAGCCATGAACAGGCTCAAACATCGAAGGATATGTTCGCTCAGGGTTGATATTGGCCGAAGGTGCGATTGCAATCGTGCCGGTTGTAGCCGGACCAAGATCAGAAACGATATCGCCAAACAGGTTTGAACCGACAATGACATCAAAAGATTGAGGTGAGAGCACCTGCTTAGCCACGAGCGCGTCAATGTGAAATTGTGAGCGGCACACCTCGGGGTAAGTCGCCCCCATAGCTTCAAAGCGCTGATCCCAATAGGGCATTGAATGGAAAATGCCGTTGGATTTGGTGGCCGACGCTAGGTGTTTCGCTGGGCGCTTCTGTGCCTGATCAAAGGCGAATTTCATAATCCGATCGGTGCCTTTGCGGGTGAATACGCTTTGCTGAAGAACTACTTCTTCTGCGGTGCCTTCAAACTGTGTGCCGCCGATCTGAGAGTATTCGCCTTCGACGTTTTCGCGCACCACGAGATAATCGATATCCCCGGGCGCAAGACCCGCCAGCGGGCAGCGCACGCCTTCAAACAGGCGCACGGGCCGTAAGTTTACGTATTGATCAAACGCGCGGCGTATCGGCAGCAAAAGTCCCCATAGCGAAACATGATCAGGAACGCCGGGATAGCCCACCGCTCCAAGATATATCGCGTCAAATTCCTTAAGCTGATCTAAGCCGTCTTTTGGCATCATCTCGCCTGTTTCGTGATAATGCTCACATGACCAGTTAAATTCAGTCCAGCTAAGCGACACATCGTGGCGTTGGCAAGCCCGCTCCAGAACCCGCAGACCTTGCGGGATTACCTCTTTACCGATCCCATCTCCGGGAATAACTGCGATATTATAGCTGTTCATTGTTTTTGTTCTGCCTTCAGATGAGGTTGGTAATATACGTGACATCAGGCATCCCAGGGCACACCATCAATGAGAATCCCGTCGCACACGAGCTGACGATCTGACTTAAGTTCGACGCCATTCACGTCGAGATAGGTAAAGGTGCCTTTTTCTTCTCTTAAGACAGACACATCCGCAGCGGATCCGACTGAAAGCCGGCCAATGTCAGTGCGGTTAATAGCCCTTGCCGGGGCGATGGTCGCCTTTTCGATGACCTTCTCCATTGGCATCCCCAGCGCACGGAATTTTGACATAACGTGCAGCAAATTCTTTGCCGTGCCGCAAATACAGTCCGCGTGAACATCGCTGCTGATTACGTCCGGTTCGAACCCCTGCTCCAGCATCGCAGTGGCGCTTTCCCAGCAGAAAGAACCACGCCCGTGCCCGGTGTCAAACACAACACCGCGTTTACGGGCATCCAAAACCGCAGGCTTGATAAACCCTTCACCGCTAACCGGCTGGTTTGGAAACGGCCTGAAGCAATGGGTGAGAATATCGTTTTCACCCAACTTTTGCAGAACACCTTCAATGGTTGGGGGTGGGCGATCAATATGTGACATCAGTGGCTTGGCGATCTTGTCCGATACCTGCTTGGCAATATCGAGAGGCATCTCAGCGTTTGTACCGCCGGTAAGCTGCCCGACACGCACCTTAATCCCGACAATCGAGTCGCTAAACTCCTGTGCCTTCGCAACCGCAGTTGAAATATCGAGAAGTTTCATATCCGAACATTCGCCAAAACGGATATCAAAGCCGCAAACACCAGCGTATGAGATATTCAGGAACGCTACAATCTTGGCGCGGGACCGATCGATAACATGTTCTTGCAATCCAGCATAGTTCCCGGCCCCAGCACTACCGGCATCGACAAAGGTCGTGACGCCTGACTTCACAGCCAAATCATCCGCCCGCACCCCAAGAGACGTGCCGCCGTGATAAATATGCGTATGCATATCGATCAAACCTGGTGTGATGGTTTTCCCCGTCACATCAATGGTTTTCCGGGCCATATCCGGGTTCAGACCCTGTTCCACATGAGAGATTCTCCCCCCTGCAATACCAATGTCATAATAGCCGTATTTCGCTGATGCGGGATCAATTAAGTAACCGCCTTTAAGCAAGATATCCAAATCTCTTCCTCCGTCTTTTCAAAAATTAGGTTAATTTCCCATCACCAGATCAGGCAGCCACAGGCACAACTGCGGGAAGGTGATCAGCATGATCAGAACAACGATATCGCAGGTCACAAAGGGCCAGATACCCTTGAAAATCTCTTCAAGCGACACGGATTTTCCGGCAACCCCCTTCAACACATAGACGTTGAGACCGACAGGAGGGGTTACTGCAGCAATTTCGCTGGCTTTCATGATGATGACTCCAAACCAGATCGGGCTGTAACCCAACTCAAGCACAATCGGGAAAACCACCGGCAGCGTGACCGCCATCATGCCCGAAGGGACCAACATCATGCCCAGCACAAAATACATCGCAAAAATGCCCAAGATGATCATCTCACGTGGCATATTCAGGTTGGCAATGGACTCCGCCACTTCAACCGGCAGGTGGGTGAGTTGCAAGAACCGGGCAAAAAACAAAGCGCTAACGATGATCAGGAAAGTCATCGAAGTGGTGCCCGCTGTTTCGCGCAGCGCCCCGAAAACATCAAAGGCCTTATAGCCGCGCGCAAGAAGACCATAAAGAAAGGTGCCAACACAGCCGACCGCCGCGCCTTCGGTTACAGTAAAGAGACCGGAATAGATGCCGCCCAAAACCGTGACCACCAAAACAAGTGTTGGCCAAATGTCATTCAGCGATCCAAGTTTTTCCTTGAAAGTGAAATCGGCTTCGTCCGATTGCGGCGCAAGTTCGGGGTTGCGTTTAACCCGTATGATAATGGACGCAGAATAGACAATTGCGGTAATCAGACCCGGTATAACGCCCGCCAGAAACAACCTTCCGATCGACGTTTCGGTGAATATTCCATAGACAATAAACAAGCCACTTGGCGGGATCATGCAAGCAAACGTGCCTGCTGCCGCAACGCAACCAAGAGACAGGGATTTGCTGTAGCCATATTTTTGCATGATGGGCAGGCTGATCCGGCCAAATACCGCACTGACCGCCATTGACGACCCGGATACTGCACCCAGCACAGCACAGCCGTAAGTGGTAGCAATCGCCAACGAGCCGGGAATTTTCTGAACCCATTTATAGATGGCATTATACGCAGCTTCAGCAAGCCCAGCGCGCAGGGCAAACACGCTCATCAGAATGAAAAGCGGTAGGGCCGTAAACTCATAAACCCAGGTAAAGCTGAAGATACTTGTACCCAAAAGCGGCAGGATATTTGACACGTCCAGCATCCAGAGACCTGCAAGTGAAGAGACAATCAGCGCGATGGCGATATGTACGCCAATTCCCATCAACGCAAAGAGCATAACGATCCCCAGGATCCCAATTGTGATCGGTTCCATGATAAGTACCTATTCTTGGTGTTTTGGAGAGCAGGGGGCCTACCCGTCTGCTCAAATACGAACTGTCCTTCCCGTCACTCGACAGGGTTGGGCATCGGATCGGCGACTTGTTTTACAAGGTTCAAAACAGACTGCGCAAAGAACAGCGCCAGCCCGATGACAATGATAAACTTCACCGGATAGAGCGGGATCAGTATCAAGCCAGACATGGCTTCAAGACTGATGTAAGAAAAATGTGCCTCTAGAAGGGCTCCCCAGAGCAGTAGAAACGCACCAACCGAATTGATGACGAAGCTGACGTAATTTGCCCAGTTCCAAGCCCTTCCTTTCAGGCGAAAAATCAGGGCCTCCACCCGAACGTGAGACTTGTCTTGTTCGCAGAGTCCCTGGCCAAGGAAAATAATGGCGACCATTGCAAACTGTGCAAGCTCAGTAACACCAATGACGGGGCTGTCTGCTGTGCGAGCCACAAATCCAACGACAAGCGCAAGAGCGATGATCGCGACCAGCAACCCGCTCAGTTCACTCAGCCGTTCGTTGATCCAGCGCAGGACAGATTGCAAAAGTTTCAGCATGATTATTTCCAGTTTGTAGGTTCCCCCACCAAATTGCTGGTGAGGGAGTGGTTATGACAACAGGCGTTCGATTAGCTGGCTTCACCTTCGAGGCTCTCGTGAATGAGTTCCTTCACCCGGCCCATGATGTCGCGGGCGTTTTCGTAACCGGCTGCTTCTGCGTCGGATATCCAGCGTTCAGGCAGCGCCTGCACTCCTTCGGAACTTTCCCAGGCGGCGAGATCTTCAGCCGACATTTCCGTAAACACAGCGCCGCTTCGATCAACCATGCCCTGCATGCTTTCCTCCCAGAAAGTTTCGTTCAACTTGTTTTCCATTGCGTTGGCTTCATTGCCGATTTTCAGAATGACCTGTTGATCTCCTGAAGCAATCTTGCTCCAAGTGTCGTTATTGATGGTGATCAGGATCGGCTGTGGCTGCCAGATTTCGCGGTGGTAGAGGTAGTTCTGAGCAACTTCGTCCATGGAATAGCGATAGTAGGAGTCGAGACTGGTCAGAACACCGTCGACCGTGCCGCGTTGCAGTGCGACGTAGACCTCTCCCCAAGGCATCGATACCGGGGTGGCGTCCGCAGCCTCAAGCATCGCCAACAGCCATTGGCTCGGTGCGCGTATCCGTTTATTTTCAAGTTCGGCAGTCGTCGTAAACGGCTCTGTCAGCGCGATTGCAGACGGCAGATAGTTGAAGAACGTCAGGTAACTCTGGTTCCACTGCTCGAGCTCTTCTCGGAATGTAGGAACTGTATCAAACGCTGCGCGTTTAACGTTAGTCACAGTCGTCGGATCACTCGGCCCACGCATGAAAGTGTTGAAAATACCCCATGTCCGCAACTGTGCCGGATGATAAGAAACGTTCACTGTGCCGATGTCCGCAGTACCAATCATCACGCCACGCAGCATTTCACGACGTTTCACCAAGCTTGAGCCCCAGTGCATCTCAATTTTGATACGGCCTTCGGTCCGGGCTTCAATTTCTTCGGCCATCCATGTGACAACCTCAGAGCGTACGCCCGTTGGCGGGCCCAGTTCTGCCCAACGCAGCAGCATTTCATCTGCAAGGCTTGCAGTTGCCATAAAAGACATTGCAACGCCGGCAGTCGCTAGGCGTATTCTGGAACCCAGACCTTTTTCGAACAGTGTTAGTTTCATTGTGTTTCTCCCTGATAAACGCGTGATAAGATGTTGATTTAACGGTTAGAAGGCCGCCATGCCGTTGCGTGGCTCAGTCGTGCCACGAGTAGATGTCGAGTTTTTTGAACGCTCCTTCCATGGCCTCCAGTCGGCCTTCAACTTCGCTGCCCAAGAGACGCAAACATTCGGCAAGAATGGCGTTCATCAGAGCAATGCTGGATGTATAGGAGTCAAAGATGGTTGTGGCGCTGGTCAACGCCACGAGATTATGGTCAGCGGCCGCAGTTAGCGGTGCAAATTCGGAATCACTGATCAGGACAAACTTGGACTCTTCGCCTGTGAAACAATCTTTGACGCTTTGCAGAAACTTTGGATAACGCCTAAAATCAAAGCCGACCAATACTGCATTGTGAGGGACTTCGGACAGCACCTCAGGCAGAAGGCTGAGATCTGTCGGTACAAGGCGTACGTTGTTGCGGATTAACGATAATTGCCCGTATAGCATATAGCTGAGCGCAGTCAGGCGACGGGCACCGGCAATATAGATTACGCGCTCTGGATCAACCAACAACTGCGCAACTTCAGAAATAACCAGCTCGTTTTCGCTGCCGAGCGTTGCATGGATATTGGCAACATCCTGCTCGATAATCTGCTGCACATTTGACGAAACGCCTTTGTGTTTGCGTCGCTGCAGTTTTTTGGTTGGCGAATGCACCAAAAACGGAATGTCACCTCTGGTTTCCTCACGGGCATCCCGGATGCTCTCATATCCAATTTTTTGGAAAAATCTGGTGATGGTTGATGCATCGACCCCAACAACTTCAGAAATTGCTGACACACTTTCCAAAAGACCCTGTGGATAGGTTCTGATCAAGTGATCGGCAATTTTCTTGTCAGATCGCGACAGACTAGTGGCGTGCGCTCGAATTCGATCAGGCAGTTTCAATTTCGGCTCCATTTTGCAAAATTTGGTGCATATTTTATTTTCTGCAACTTTATTTGCATAACGATACCAGCATTGTCAACCTTCTTTTGATTTAGACGGCTCTCTGCCTAGCGCTTTGAAAGCACGTCGCCATATTCGAAAGTTCAGTCACGTCAAATCAGGATCGTAGCGACCAAGTCGCCATTGAAGGCAACCCCGCGGCCCTAGCAGTTCTGAAACTGGCAATTTCAGATGGACACTGGGAAGGCACTGCAACGGAATAAAAGCACACCCAGCGCTCCCGTTACGCCACGCCAAGTTGGCGCCACTCGGCAAGAGCAGCGGCACGGTTCAGCTTGAAATTTGGTCTGGAGTAGAGGCTCCGATCCGAGTTGAAATGGTTGTAGACCGAGTCATGAACGGCGACGACTTTCTGCAAACTTCGCATTCGGCGGAAGCGCAGCATGGCACGTTCTCGTCGTCGAAAAGGCCCCTTCTCGTGGTTTTCAAATAAACCACTGCCAGGCAATGAATGGGAATTCTCGGCCCTGTTGTTCAACCAACGGCCAGTTCCTTGTCGGGTGGCATTGCCGATGACTTTCATCGCAGCACCGTAAGACCGCAATTTATCGGTTACAATGACATGTGGTTGACCAAAGCGCTTCATTGTTTTTCTGAGGAATTTCAACGCTGATTTACGATCATGGCGCTTAGTAACAAAGGTTTCCAACACCTCGCCCTCGTGGTCAACGGCCCGCCAGAGGTAGTGGGTTTCGCCGTTGATCTTCACAAAAACCTCGTCCAAATGCCATTACCAGTTCGAGAGTCACACATCCGACTGGCACGCTTTTTGCGGATCTCGGCGGCAAACACCGGGCCGAACCTGTTCCACCAGAACCGCACCGTTTCATGGCTGATTTGGATCCCCCGCTCATGCAGAAAATCCTCCACATTCCGGAGCGACAGTGGGAACCGGACGTACAACATTACCGTTAGGCGGATGATCTCGGGACTCGTCTTGAAATAGCGGAACGGGTTGCATTTTCTCATGTCGGAAAGCTATGCAACCATCCTGCCCAGCTCAAGCCAGTTTTGTCTGACAGGACCATCTCATATAATTGATCCGAGTCAAAACGCTGGATATTCATTCCTGCTATCCTTAACGGACATAGTTCACTCTCAGAGGATGAAGAAATGGCCAAATCGAATAAAACCCCAAACCGACAGACCAATGGTCTCGCGGTTTTTCAGGCACATTTCCTTGCCACCCCTGCGGGTGAACACCTTGCGCTGCATTTCTGGCAGGCGCAGGAAGGTATTCTAAAAGAGACCGAAGAGTTCATGAAAAGCTGGTTTCAACGTCGGCACGAAGCGGCGCACACAGCGTTGAGAGCCTGTGCTGATACCGAAACCACCACGCCCCAGAACCCAGCTTCTGTGGCGCAGACGATTGCAACGTGGCAGTCACTTTCCATGCAGCGGATTGCCGAGGATGCTCTAGATTGCACCAACATGATGTCACGCTGTACGACCCTGCTGCTGAACACTGAGGCTGAAGCCACCAAGGAGCTCATGGAAGATGCCGCAACATCGACTGGTAAGACCGCCAATGCAATTCCCGTATGACGCTGAATTCAGGATGTGAAAGATGATGCACCATCAGGGCCTTTGAAGAACGGCAGTAGGATCGGAAATAAGTCACCGATCATGCTCATAAAATTAGACGGTAGAAACAGCCCATCAATCTGATCAAAGCCGAAAAACCTAGACCTAGGTGGTCCAAGGTTGGGGAGACGTGTAGCACCCCAAGGTCTCCGCACAAACTGGAGGGAACTTGGGGTGCAGAATTTAAGGTACTGTTTCAAAAAGTAAAGTTGTGTCGGCGGTAGGGTTTGAAGCTACGGGTATGCAGGTTATGATCCTGAGATCACAGCTTTGCCCGAACTCAATACTTTTCCTTTCCACGTCGCAACTCTGTCACCGCCGGCTACGTTCTCGGCTGCGTTCCCGCCGCTCAACGTTCAGCGGATGTTCGCGCCCTAATGCCCGCCAGAACCCTACTTGGGTCGACCAGTTTAGAAACTGGCTGAAACTGTCGGCCTGATCTTTATTGGTCGTTCGAGGAAAACCTTGCAGCTCACGCTTAAACGCCGGAAGCCATGACGCCTCCCGTGGCAACACAACTTTGCCTTCCTCAACCGGTGCACAGGCTGCGTTAAAGCGTACTTCCTTGTCCTGCACAGGTCGGATCGCTTCATATCGGCGCCGGTCCTCGCGAAACAAAACCTGAAGCAAGGACTTTCCGCTGACCGCATCCTCTATCAAAACACGATCCGGATCCCACTGTTGTACCAGTTGCAGAGTTTTGTTTTTCAGATCAGAGAAATCCAGCTGGCCGCGATATACATCCAACAGGTGCCAGAGATTTTCCTTAAACCCCCAAGTTGTACATACCGAGAAGTCCGATCGAGGATCGGCGGACATTCCTGTATCCCAACTTTGGACGATCATCTGATAACTGCTTCGTTCTCCGGGATCGTCATAAACGCTGAACCACTCCCACTTCAGAACTGATCCGTCAGGCGCAATCGGATTTTGCTGATACTGGCAATTGAAGGTCGCTGAACCCATTTCTTTGCGCATCTGTTCCAATGATTTGAGGTTCATCGTTTACGGAAACAAAGCCTCGCCCGATTGGCGGCGGTGCACCCGGCCAATCCCTGTCAATACCTCCTCATCTTCCTCGGCAGTGGCCTGCAGATTGAGATGACGATAGGTACCTTTATCGAGCAGATATCCGGCCGGATCCATCTCGTGAAGCCTCTGGGCGATCATTACCACGCGACCCTCAGACGGATTGTCAAACCGTGACACAAGCGAGCCCTCGATGAAGTCCTGAGCACGCTCCAGTTCAGCCACAGAGTCGGCATCACCGGCTTTCAGAAGATCATCAATAATGATGTAGTCGGCGCCGTGTCCGGTCACCGCCCCGCCTATGGAAACGGCCTTGCGGCCACCACCTTTTGTTGTGCGGATTTCATCTTGAGTATTCCCTCGTTTCGCAAGCCGAGTATTGGGAAACATCTGCTGATACCATGCGGAGGTTATGACGCGTTTGCAGGCCTCTGAATGCAGCCGCGCAAGGTCAAGACCATAGTGGGCCACAATGATTTTCGCACTAGGATCGTGCCCAAGCAGAAAGCCCACAAAAGCAACCGCCACTGTAATGGATTTTAGGTGACGGGGCGGTACATTTATGACGAGACGCTTGTTCTCACCCAACCGGATATTATCAAGTTCATAGCACATTGCCTTTACATGCCAGGCAGGTACGAACTTTCCTTCCTTTCCAGGATGCAGAGTTGCAAACACCTTCCAGACAAAGAAAAGTAAGTCGGTGCGGCACAGTGCCGTACTCGCACGCAACCTGAATTCAGGGTCATGGATCGTCATTGGTCTTCCTCCCGGTCTTCAGGAAGCCAAGGCTCAACCGAACCTTCTGGGTCGAAACATTCGTCATCCAGCTGGCTGGAAAAATGCTGAAGGATGGCCTCATCAGTCCGATCAAGCTCAGCTAGGATTGCTGATTGCTTTGCCTCCTGTTCCACCTGCTCGCTCAGGTTCGCATCAAACTGCGCCAGCATCTTCAGAGCCACCATTTCACCTTTTAGCGCTTTTTCCACCAGACGTTTTGCAAGGGCCTCAGCTTTGGGTATCCGGATCTTACGATTGCCTTCGCGAACCGTCACCGTGCTTTCCAGCTCCCGCTTCAAACTCGCGATGAAGCCTTTCGCCCCCTTCGGACGTCCATTCGGATTACCTGAAGCGCCCTTCTTAAAGCGGGTGTTTTTCGGTGGCTTGCCGTAACCAACTTCAAAAACTTTTTCCTGATCAGACATTGGCCATCTCCTTTTCCCGAGTTGTGGTTTGCGCGTTTGCACGCGCGTCAAAGGCTTCGCCAGAAGCCGCATGCACTGCCTTGCCCCCGGTCATTGCCTGCCAGCGACGAACAGTGACATCGACGTAAAGCGGATCCAACTCAATCAGGCAGGCCTTGCGCCCGGTCTGTTCGGCCGCCAGCAGCGTCGCGCCGGAACCGCCAAATGCATCCATGACAATGTCGCCCCGGTGGCTCACATCCATGATCGCATCCGCCACCAGTGCCGTCGGCTTGACGGTCGGGTGGTCCGCAAGGTCAGCTTCGCGCCCTTTCCCAAAACTGTTCACCCCGGCGTAGTCCCAGACATTGGTCCAGTTGCGGCCGTGTTTGCCCAGTTCCACATTGTTGATGTGCAGCGCACCGGGCTTCTTAAAGATGCAAACCAATTCGTGCTTGGAGCGATAAAGGCTGCCCATGCCGCCATTGGTATTGTTCCAAACGCAAAGGTTGATCAGATCAAACCCGGAGGCTTTGCCGGCTGCGATCAGATCCCCAACATGGCGCCAGTCCATACAAGCCATGGCAATGCCGCCGGGCTTGAGAGTGCTATGCAAATGCTCCAAGAAAGTGGTCAGAAAAGCGCAGAATTCACTGTCTGACATTTCCCCGGAGGCCATGACAAACTCGCGGTGATCACCGCCATTGCCAGAACGCACATGCCCCTGCACACAGACGTTGTAAGGCGGATCTGTAAACACCATCGCCGGAACCTCGCCGTCCAACACACGGGTGTAGCTGTCCTCCTCAAGGGAATTGCCGCAAAACACGCGATGCCCCCCAAGGATCCAGAGATCGCTAGGACGGGTGATCGCGGGCTTTGCTGAATCGGGCTCCATCACGGTTTCCGCCGGAGCGTCTTCAGCGTCCCCCGCTCCACCAATGATGATGTCGATCTCAGGAACTTCAAAGCCCGTGATGTCCAGGTCAAATTCCAGACCTTCTGCAAGGCTCAGGTCCATCAGTTCTGCAAATTCAATCTGCAGAGCGGCTTCATTCCACTCAGAGAGTTCAGCCAATTTGTTGTCGGCAATTCGCAAGGCCCGGACTTCTGCGGCGCTGAGGTGATCCGCCACCACAGTCGGCACCGTCTTAAGACCCAGAGCTTTGGCCGCTTCAAAACGACCGTGACCGGCGATGATCACGCCCTTGCCGTCGACAAGGATCGGGGTGACAAAACCAAACTGCGCCACAGAGGCCTTCAGCTTGCTGACATTCGCAGCTGTGTGAACACGGTTGTTATTGGCAAAGGGTTTAAGGTCAGAGAGCGGTGTTTGAATGACCTTGTCGGCCATCCAAATCGGGCTGGTTGATACGAGGGCATCAGGTTTAATGTTTTTCGCAGGCATTTTAGCCTCCTTTAATCCACCCCAGATGGCGCTTTAAGAAAGGATCAATTCAGGAAAATCGGAGAGAGCACAAACAGCAACTCTCCGGATGCTCCCTGTGGATCCGTCTGTAGTCCGGCGGATCCGAGTGGTGCCTAGGAGACCTACAGGTCCCCCCTTGTTAAGTAGGGCACCACTTGCTTAGAATAAATCAGTGCCCGGGGCAATGAATAACTTCATTAACACTTTGTTAGTAAATAATAATCATGGGTGTGGTACCCACCGAAGCCCCCACATTCGGAATGTTTCAGGCCATCAGGGAAACTCTCATCAGGGGAACTTACATCCTGCGATCCATCGGACCGCAGTTGCCGAGCAAAACGGCACTGGCCGAGCTCAGTTGCCGCCTTCAATGCAGTTGCGCGTGCACCAGGTAGCCGTCAACCATGTCTTCGCCCAAAGCACGCAATGCCTCTAGGCGATGGAAGCCTTCAATCAGCACATACCCAGATTTTCCATTCCGCAGACGGATCGGAGTCAACTGGCCGTTTTCCAGCATGTCTTCGGCTATCTCCTGCACCTTTACAGGATCCAGTGTTTTCTTACGCTTGCCGGGAATTCGGATATCTGCAATTGGGAAGGGCTTTTTGATCAGCATAGGCTTATCCTGCACATCTTCTACTGATTTAGCCAGCCCTGACAGGGCGCGCCGACAAACCAACGCGTTAGCAGGCGGACCATGGTTTGCTGTGTTACAAATCCCATGGGCTGTGAATGCCATCAGCATAAAATGCGATCTGTACAACTCGGCTGGATTGGTATTTCTGTTGAACGTAATCCTTAAGGCTGGGAATTTAATGGCACAACTTATTGTATCCGCTGACGCAGACGGCGATATCTTGGTTTGCCCTGAGGGGCTGAGCTTCTGGGGCGGTGTCGACCCGGCCAATGGCTGTATCATTGACGCCCATCATGCCCTTCACGGGCAGTCTCTTGCAGGTCGTATCGTTTTAATGCCAACCAGCCGGGGTTCGTGCTCTGGCAGTGGTGTATTGCTGGAGCTGGCATTAAACGGGCATGCTCCAGCTGCACTGATTTTCTGCGAAGACGAAGGCATTCTGACCCTAGGAGCCGTCATTGCATCGACAATGTTCGAGCGCCCAGTGGGCATTATTCGCCTGTCGCGGGCAGATTATGATGACCTGAGAGCCCAAGACCGGGCGCAGATTTCTGGCACTAAGCTAACAGCCGGGAAATTCTCACGGGCTTTGCAACCCCTGTCCTCTACCGATCTGGAACTCACAGATTCTGATCAGGCAATGCTGGACGGGGCAAAAGGCAAAGCGGTCAGACTGGCGATGGAGACGATTTGCACAATGGGCGCAGTCCAAGGAGCAACGCGCCTGATTGATGTCTCTCGCGGACATATTGATGGCTGTATTTACGCGGGTCCTGCATATCTTACCTTTGCTGAAACAATGGCACAGATGGGGGCTCAGGTTTGTATCCCAACCACGATGAATGCCATTTCTGTGGTGCACGATAGTTGGCAAGAGCAAGGTGTGCCCGCCATATTCGGACAGCCTGCAGCCCGATTGGCAGACGCCTATGTTCAGATGGGTGCGCGCCCGAATTTTACCTGCGCGCCCTATCTTGACGCCGATGCCCCACAGCTCGGCGAAAACATCGGATGGTCGGAATCAAATGCCGTCATTTTTGCCAACACCGCCTTGGGCGCCCGCACAGCCAAGCACGCGGACTTCCTTGATCTCTTCATTGCCCTGACCGGTAGGGCTCCGCTTGCAGATGTCTATCTTGCGGAAAACCGGATCGCCCGCACAGAGATCGAAGTTGACCTTCCTGAAGGCTATGACGATGCGCTCTGGCCGTTATTAGGATATCTGGCCGGCAAAATATCATCCGGTCACATTCCGCTGATTACGGGGCTGGAAGAGACGAATCCCAGCCTCGATGATCAGCGGGCTGTATGTGCTGCTTTTGGCACCACATCGGCGGCGCCAATGCTACACATCGCCGGGGTTACACCTGAAGGAAACAGTGCCGCGGCCCCGGACGCGGATGTTGCCCGCATAACACGCGCAGATTTTGCCGAGGCCTGGGCGCAATTTAACTCAGGCCCCGTCAACGTTGACTTGATCGCATTGGGGAGCCCCCATTTTTCCCTCAAGGAGACACGTCAGTTCGCGGCATTGATGGCTGGTAAGATCAGACATCCAGACACATCCGTAATGATTACTCTGGGGCGGGACACCCTCGCGATTGCGCGTGAAGAAGGCCTAGTCTCGCAACTTGAAAAGGCTGGCGTTCGCCTGATCCATGACGTGTGCTGGTGCTCCATCACTGAGCCTGTGTTTCCGCCAGAAGCGAAAACGCTGATGACAAACTCGGGAAAATACGCCCATTACGCTCCGGGTCTTTGCGGCAGGGAGGTGCGGTTTGGCTCGCTCTCAGACTGCGCAAATGCGGCTATCAGTGGAGAAGCGGCCGGGGAACTCCCAGACTGGCTTCGTTGACGTTCATTCAATTGACGCAAGGTTTGAAGATCAGCTTCATCCAACGCCGCCCTTCCATCTCGCTTTCGCAGCGATAGTCCTCAACCCGCCGTCCCGTTCCAGAAAGGACTGGACTGTGCGGCCAGACCACGCATCACTGGTCTCAGGCCCGTAAATCTCCGGGCTCTGCTCAGTACCGGGAAGTTTCCCGGCCACTTTGAGGAGACGTAAATGCCCCTGCCCGCTCTTAATGATCTCAGCACCATGAACCGTGAAGCACTCAGCGGCGCTTGGCGCGAGATTACGAACTCCGCACCACCGCCCAAAATGAGCCAAGTCTTCATGCGCCGGGTTTTGGGTTTTGAGATTCAGGCACGCCGGTCCGGTGGGCTGCCGAAAGCCTTGTTGAAAGAACTGGGGAAATCACCAGCGATTAAGAATGGCACCAGTCCACCCCACCCCTTAAACCCGGAGGCCGCCTGCTCAGAGAATGGAACGGCGTCACCCACGTCGTTGAAGTAACAGACAGCGGGTTCAGCTGGAACGGCGAGACTTGGCGTTCCCTTTCCTCCATCGCCCGGGCAATCACCGGCGCCCACTGGTCCGGCCCGCGGTTCTTTGGGCTGAACAAGGGTAAATCCTGATGGCGACCACCCGTAAAATCCGCTGTGCCATCTATACCCGTAAATCCTCTGAGGAAGGGCTGGATCAGGATTTCAACTCGCTTGATGCCCAACACGAGGCCTGCGCCGCCTATATCGCTAGTCAGAAACACGAGGGCTGGAAGATGTTGCCGGCCCGCTATGACGATGGTGGCAAATCCGGTGGCACGCTGGAACGCCCTGCCCTGCAGCAACTGCTCGAAGACATTGAGGCCGGCAGGATCGACATGGTGGTGATCTATAAGATCGACCGGCTGACACGGTCTTTATCGGATTTTGCAAAGCTGGTGGACCGGCTAGAAGACGCTGGCTGCTCCTTTGTCTCCGTCACCCAGGCGTTCAACACCTCCTCCTCCATGGGGCGGCTCACCTTGAACGTCCTTCTGTCTTTT
>Ga0105355_10002218_pt1 | contig 17683 bp, 14 predicted proteins | sample GOMGulsemesocosm_2_FD_83508 | JGI IMG/M metagenome (GOLD analysis project Ga0105355, IMG submission 83508) | Methane-oxidizing microbial communities from mesocosms in the Gulf of Mexico - GOM9C Gulf of Mexico | ecosystem: Environmental > Aquatic > Marine > Cold seeps | place: Gulf of Mexico... | reverse complement strand
CTTCATTATGGACAGTAAGCAAGTTGTCGGAGTGGGGAATATTTATGCCAATGAAGCCCTTTTTATGGCAGGCATAAAACCGAATCGCAGAGCGGGTCTTGTCAGCGCTAAACGCTTAGCGGTATTGGTAGATTGTATAAAATTAGTATTATCACAGGCGATTGAACAAGGCGGAACCACCTTAAAAGATTTTGTTGGTGGGGATGGCAAGCCGGGTTACTTCAAACAATCTCTCAATGTTTATGGGCGAGCGGATAAGCCCTGTGTAAATTGCCAATCAAGTCTCATTGAGATTCGGCTGGGGCAGCGTAGTACCGTGTTCTGCAAACAATGCCAAAAGTGATTATTTTGTAAACAGGTAAAAAAAAGTTTTACCAATCGGTAAAATGTTTGATATGCTGATTCGCGTTGGAACCTGAATTGGTCTAAAAATACACGATTATGTAGTAAAAAAACACAAATGGACTAAGTTAAATAGGTTTTTACCTGCTTTAACGTCGGTTTGGATTGCGATAATGGTGTAATAAGTTTATTTTTGACCAGTTAGGCAGCATCTTTATAAAGTGCTGCTAAACACATACTAATAATTAAAAGAGGAATTCTAATGAAAGGTGTCTTTCTTGCATCCGCTACGGCGCTAGCCATCGCAGCTTCAGCTCAAGCTGCAGATATCAAACCTGCTGTTGTATATGACCAAGCGGGTAAATTTGATAAATCCTTCAATGAAGGTGTTTACAATGGTATCACTAAATTCACACAAGACTCTGGCATACAGGTTCGTGAATTTGAACCGAAAAACGAAGCTCAGGTAGAACAGGGCCTTCGTCGTCTAGCAAAACGTGGACACTCTCCAATCGTTGCTGTCGGTTTCTCTATGGCATCTGCACTTGAAAAAGTAGCTAAAGACTTTCCGGACACTAAATTCACCATCATCGACATGGTTGTAGGTTTACCTAACGTTCAATCTATTGTCTTTAAAGAGCATGAAGGTTCTTTCCTAGTCGGCTCATTGGCTGCTATGGCATCAAAAACTGACAAAGTTGGTTTTGTTGGTGGTATGGATATTCCTCTTATTCGTCGTTTTGCTTGTGGTTATCAGCAAGGCGTTAAATACGTTTCTGCAGACGCAGAAGTATTCCAAAACATGACTGGTTCTACGCCTTCTGCATTTAATGACCCAACTAAGGGTTCTGAATTGGCTAAGAGCCAGTTCTCTAAAGGTGCAGATGTTGTATTCGCAGCCGCTGGTGGTACTGGTATCGGTGTTTACCAAGCAGCGAAAGACGATGGCAAACTAGCCATTGGTGTTGATTCAAACCAAAACCATATTCAACCAGGTACTATGCTGACATCTATGGTTAAGCGTGTTGACCTTGCTGCATATAACACTTACACAGCGGCTAAAGCGGGTAAGTGGGAAGCGGGTGTAACTGTTCTTGGCCTAGCTGAGGGTGGTGTTGATTGGGCGCTTGATAACAACAATGCAGCGCTTGTATCTGATGAAATGAAAGCTAAAATCTCAGCTATCCGTGCTGATATTGTAAGCGGAACTATCTCAGTTCATGATTACATGTCCAACAATTCTTGCGACATCTAATCAAATAGAAACAGTCGTCTGTCATAAGCAGACGACTGTTTTTTTTGCTTATCAAAAACAATCGAAACTAATGTGTTTTAAAAAAACTTTTGTTGCAGATTACGCATTAGTCGCTAATGCTTAGCTCTTAGATAAGGATTAAGTTCTTATTAAGTGAGGCTAGCCGCCTGAATAACGTTAAGTCTTAGCTTATCAAACATAAAATGCAGCCAACTAAGGTAGCTAGATCCTTGTTCTGAGTGTATTTTGAACAATGCCTAAAACGGCTATCTATAATTAACCGCAGATAAATCACAAATTCTTATGAATAATAAAACAAGCCCATACGCGATCGAATTACGCGATATTAGTAAGAGCTTTGGCGCAGTCCAAGCCAATAAAGACATTTGTCTTCAAGTACCTGCTGGCACAATTCACGGCATTATTGGTGAAAACGGCGCAGGTAAGTCTACTTTAATGAGTATCATTTATGGTTTCTATGAGGCCGATACAGGTGATATTGAAGTGGGTGGTGAGCTTGTAAATATCCGCACCTCTGAAGATGCTATTCGTTTTGGCATCGGCATGGTCCATCAGCACTTTATGTTGGTAGAAAATTTCACGGTTCTAGAAAATGTTATCTTGGGTGCCGAAGGTGGTGCCATGCTTCAAGGCGGTTTAGATGCCGCGCGTACAGAATTGAAGCGACTTGAACAAGAATACAATCTAGATGTTGATGTGGATGCGGTGGTTGAAGAGCTGCCTGTTGGATTACAGCAACGAGTAGAAATATTAAAAGCACTGTATCGTGGTGCAAAAATTCTCATATTGGATGAGCCGACCGGTGTACTGACACCACAAGAAGCTGATCACCTATTTAGAATCTTAAAATCCCTGAAAGAACAGGGTGTGACAGTCATGATCATTACTCACAAACTACGTGAGATCATGGCATTAACTGATAATGTTTCGGTTATGCGCCAAGGTAAAATGGTGGCACACCGTGCGACGGCTCAGACAAATAAAGAAGAATTAGCTGAGTTAATGGTCGGTAAAAAAGTCCGCTTGGTGGTTGATAAAGATGAGGCAAATCCAACAAATGTAGCTTTGTCAGCGAAAAACCTAAGCTGGTTTGATGAGCAAGGTGTGAAACGCCTTAAAGATGTTAGCTTCGAATTAAAAGCGGGTGAAATTGTTGGTATCGCCGGTGTATCAGGAAATGGGCAAAGTGAACTATTGAATGCCTTATCGGGTATCACACCATTATCTGAGGGTGAAATACACTTCAACAACGAAGTCATTACCCCGAAGAACTCAAAAAATGCGTCACAAATGCGTGATCTTAAAATGGCACACGTGCCTGAAGATCGTCATAAAATGGGCTTGGTAACGGGTTTTGAAGCCTATGAAGCCGCTATCTTGGGTTACCATAATTCAACGGCTTATAACGGTAAAATTCTACTAGACCGTAAAGCTATGCTGGCTGAATGCAATGAGCGCATGGAAAAGTGGGACGTTCGCCCGGCAGACCCCTTCTTGAAAACAGCCAATTTCTCTGGTGGTAATCAACAAAAGATTGTTATTGCCCGTGAAGTTGAGCAAAACCCAGATGTATTATTGATCGGCCAACCAACACGCGGTGTTGATATTGGTGCGATTGAAAATATACATGAAGAAATTATTAAATTAAGAGATGCAGGTAAGGCAATCTTACTCGTCTCTGTTGAACTGGATGAAATTATGGCCTTGAGCGACCGAATTCTGGTCATGTTTGATGGCGCTGTTGTTGGTGAAATTGATGCAAAAGATGCGGATGAACGCACACTTGGCTTGATGATGGCGAATGCATTGAATGATGATGAAAAAGTAGGAGGCCAAGCATGAGTCAGCCGAAAGTTCCGGTTTGGGTAAACCTTGCCCTTATCCCTTTTATTAATATTACGTTGGCCTTTTTGGTTTCAGCTTTGGTTATATTGGCCATTGGTGAAAACCCGATTGAAGCGGCGGGTTACCTTGTGTACGGCGCCTTTGGTTATGAAGAAGGCATAGGCTATACCCTTTATTATGCTACTAACCTTATCTTTACGGGTTTAGCTGTATCGATTGCTTTTAAAGCCGGTATTTTCAACATCGGTGGTGAAGGTCAAGCGTATATCGGTGGTCTAGGTGTCGGTCTTGTGTGTCTTGCTGTTGATCAGACTATGCCATTTTATATCATACTACCGCTAGCCATTATTGGTGGCGCTGTATTTGGTGCCGCCTGGGCCTATATCCCTGCTTATTTAAGCGCTCGTCGTGGTAGTCATGTGGTTATCACTACTATCATGTTCAACTTTATCGCCTCTTCTTTGATGGTTTACCTATTGGTTAACTGGCTTAAACAAGAGGGTCGCATGTCACCTAACAGTCGTACTTTTGAAGAGTCCGCTTGGTTACCCTACATGCATGAGATGTTAGCAGCGATTGGCATTAACTTTGAACAATCACCGCTAAACGCTTCTTTTCTTTGGGCCTTGATATGCTGCGTCCTGATTTGGGGCTTGGTATGGCATACACGTTGGGGTTACCAACTAAGAACTGTCGGAACAAGCGCAACAGCGGCTGTTTATGCGGGTATTGATAACGGCAAGGTAACAATCTGGGTGATGTTGATCTCAGGTGCGCTTGCAGGTTTTGTTGGTCTTAATGAAATCATGGGTGTTCACCATAGTCTATTACTTAACTTCACTGCAGGTTTTGGTTTTGCAGGGATAGCTGTGTCCTTGATGGGACGTAATCATCCGGTCGGTATTATTCTTGCTGCTATCTTGTTTGGTGCCCTTTACCAAGGTGGCTCTGAGCTTGCCTTTGAAATTCCAAGCATCACACCCGAAATTGTGGTGGTGATCCAAGGTCTAGTTATCCTGTTTTCTGGTGCACTAGAGCATATGTGTAAAGACCGTGTAGAAGCTTTCTTCACACGACCTTCAGCAGCTTAGGAGATAGCGCATGTTTGAAACACTTATTTTGATTCTAGATGCCACATTACGTGTATCTACCCCTCTTATTCTTGCTGCTTTAGCGGGTTTGTTTGCTGAACGTTCAGGTATCGTTGATATCGGTTTGGAAGGTAAAATCCTAGGTGCCGCGTTTGCGGGCGCCGCAGCGGCAGCCGTATTTGGTTCAGCTTGGATAGGTTTGTTATTTGCTATAGTTGCCTCAGTTGCCTTGGCATTGCTGCATGGTTTTGCCTGTATCACTCATCGTGGTGATCATATTGTCAGTGGGGTAGCGATTAATACGATTGTTGCCGGACTGACGGTGACCTTAGGTTTGGATTGGTTTAGCCAAGGTGGACAGACACCTGCGTTAACAGGTGATGCTCGTTTTACCTCGATTACTTTGCCTTTTGCTGATGCCTTAACGGATGTGCCCGTTATTGGTCTTTTATACTCAGAATTATTGAGCGGCCATAACATCCTAGTTTATCTGGCTTTTGCCATTGTGCCTGTGTCCGTATGGATCATTTATAAAACGCGTTTCGGTTTACGTTTACGTGCCGTGGGTGAGAACCCACATGCGGTTGATACCGCGGGTATCAGTGTTGCGTCATTACGTTACCGTGCCATGATTATCTGTGGTGTCTTGTGTGGTCTAGCCGGTGCTTACCTTTCCATTGCTCATAACGCGGGTTTCTTGAAAGATATGAGTGCAGGTAAAGGTTATATCGCTCTAGCCGCACTGATTTTTGGTAAGTGGCGTCCCGTACCTGTGATGTTTGCTTGTCTATTATTCGGTTTCCTCGATGCGGTTGCTGTGCGTATGCAAGGGGTTCAAGTACCCGGTATTGGTGAAGTGCCAGTACAAGCCATTGAAGTATTACCTTATGTGCTAACCGTACTGCTATTAGCCGGTTTCATCGGTAAAGCCGTTGCACCAAAAGCCGTAGGTCGCCCTTACGTGAAAGAGAGAGCCTAACATGTCATCTGTTCTTGACTCTAAAACAGCGATAACACTGGCGAGTAATGCAATGAGTAAGGCCTATGTGCCTTACTCTGAATTCAAAGTCGGTGCCGTGATCGAAACCGAGAATGGCAATGTCTATTCCGGTTGTAACGTAGAAAATGCGGCCTATCCAGAAGGCACCTGTGCTGAAGCGGGCGCTATTGCTGCTATGGTGCTTGATGGTGAACATAAAATAGACAATATTTATGTTATGGGTAATGGAGATCAATTGGTCACTCCGTGCGGTGGGTGTCGTCAGAAAATTAGAGAATTTTCGACGCCAGATACACAGATTCATATTTGTGGACCCGAAGGTGTGCGCAAATCCCTGACAATGGAAGAGCTTCTTCCCTTCTCATTTGGGCCTGAAAATTTGAAAAAATAACAGGCCAACATCAGCGCTTTCCAAGAAGGAGAGTGCTGGTCAAATCGCCAAGGAACCGCGTACTTATCACAGGAGTGGCTTACTTTAATTAAAAAGGAAAGACGTGTATGAAGGCTTATCAATTAAGTGCAGATTATTTGCAACAAAAAATCGGTGATCGCAAACCTGAGATCGCTATCATTTTAGGCAGTGGCTTAGGGTCATTAGCTGACGTAATCCAAGATCCTATCTTTATTCCCTATGGTGACATCCCTGGATTCCCAAAATCAAGCGTCCATGGTCATAAAGGTCGCCTTGTTATAGGTCGTTTAGGCAATAAAGAAGTGGCCTGTATGCAGGGTCGTTTCCATGTCTATGAGGGTATCTCACCTGAGACGCTACAGATCCCTATTCGTACCTTAAAGCTGATTGGTTGTGACACCTTATTGTTAACTAATGCAGCAGGTAGTCTAAATGAAGATATGGGTCCTGGTAGTTTAATGCTGATCGAAGATCATATTAACTTCTCTGGTGTTAACCCACTCGTTGGCGAAAACGATGACAGTATAGGGCCAAGATTCCAAGACATGACCCGTGCTTATGACCCTGAGTTAAGCGCTGGCATAAATGAAGTCGCTAAAGGGCTTAACATCAACCTATTTAAAGGGGTTTATGTGTGGGCCTTAGGGCCGAGTTTTGAAACCCCAGCTGAGATTCGTATGTTCCGTACGTTAGGCGCAGATGCTGTCGGCATGAGTACAGTGCCAGAAACGATCGTAGCGCGTCATTGCGGCATGAAAGTGGCAGCCATTTCATCTATCACCAATTTAGGTGCTGGCATGTCAGGTAACGCATTGAGTCATGAAGAAACCCTAGATGAAGGTCAAAAAGCGGCAGCTGAACTGAGCAAGTTAGTCATCGCTTGGTTGGAGGGTTAAGCCTATGTCTGAGCAAACAAAATCGATTACTGAAATGACAGACGCGGAACTGGCAAAATTAGCCCTGGGCCTGTTAGATCTGACCAGTTTGAATGATGCTGACACAGAAGCGAATATTAGCGCTTTGTGTCAGCAAGCTAAGGTAAAAAATGTTGGACAAGTGGCTGCGTTGTGCATTTATCCAAGATTCATTCCTTGGGCAAAACAAGAGCTGTTACGTCTTAATATCAGTGATGTAAAGATCGCGACTGTCAGTAATTTTCCACAGGGACGGGATAATTTGGAATCCGCAGTAGCAGAAACCAAAGCCTGCCTTGCCTATGGTGCTGATGAGGTGGACGTGGTTTTTCCTTATCGTGCTTTTATCGAAGGTAATGAAGCCATTGGTTATGAGCTTGTAAAGGCCTGTAAGGCTGCCTGTGGCGAAAAAACATTAAAGGTCATCATTGAGTCAGGTGAGTTAAAAACGCCTGAGTTGATCGCTAAGGCAAGCCAGATCGCTATTGCGGCAGGGGCTAATTTTATCAAAACCTCAACCGGTAAAGTGCCTGTTAACGCAACACCTGAAGCTGCCAAGATTATGCTAACGCAAATCATAGACAGTCAAAAAGCCATAGGTTTTAAACCAGCAGGCGGTGTTAAAACCATCTCTGACGTCAGAGATTACCTGACTTTGCTAGAATCTAAGTTAGGTAAAGACGCATTAACCGCAAACAGGTTCCGTTTTGGAACCAGCTCATTATTAAAAGCCTTGTTAGAGGTAATGGGCGAAACAACCGACGGAATCACGACAGGAGCATACTAGTATGAGCCGAGCAATCATTTTAATGATGGATTCTTTTGGCGTGGGTGCCGCTCATGACGCCGCAGACTTTGGCGATGTGGGCTCAGATACCTTTGGCCATATCGCAGAAGCCTGTGCACACGGTAAAGCTGAGGTGGGCAGAACGGGCCCACTTAAGCTGCCTAATCTTGAACGAAAAGGCCTTGGACATTTGGCGAAAGCCAGTACAGGAAACTATCCACAAGGCTTTGATTATCGTGGGCCTGTGGATGCTTTGCATGGTTATGCACAAGAGCTGAGTAGCGGAAAAGATACCCCCAGTGGTCATTGGGAACTCGCTGGCGTTCCGGTTTTATTTGACTGGGATTACTTTCCTAATACCCAAAAATGTTTTCCTGCTGACTTCATGGCTGAGCTAAGTAAACGTGCAAACCTAGACGGTGTTTTAGGCGAATCCCATGCCTCTGGAACAGAAATTATTGCGCGCTTGGGCGAAGAGCATAAACGCACGAATTTCCCGATTATTTATTCTTCTGCAGACAGCGTATTGCAAATCGCAGCCCATGAAGAAAGTTTTGGTTTAGAGCGCTTATTGACGCTTTGCCAGATTGCGCGTGATTTGCTTGATGAAATGAAAATGAATATTGGCCGTGTCATCGCCAGGCCTTTTATCGGTACCAATGCAGATAATTTTGCACGTACGGGTAATCGACGTGATTTGGCCGTTTTGCCGCCGGCGAAAACAGTGCTGAATTATCTTGAAGAAGCGGGTGGTCAGGTAATCAGTATCGGTAAAATTGCTGATATTTATGCCCATTCCGGTATTACTCATAAGGTGAAAGCGACAGGCTTAATGGCGCTAGTAGACGCCACCATTGAGAGTATCAATACCGCGCCGGACAATAGTTTGATCTTCCCTAATTTTGTCGACTTTGACTCCTCTTACGGACACCGCCGTGATGTATCAGGTTATGCGGCAGCATTAGAGGCGTTTGATGCGCGTCTGCCAGAAATCGAAGCAGCCTTGAAACCCGGTGATCGCGTCTTTATTAGTGCCGATCATGGTTGTGATCCAACCTGGCCTGGTTCTGACCATACCCGTGAACATGTGCCTGTGATCTGTTTTGGCCCTGGCATAGAAGCGGGAGTGGATGCGGATGCGACCAATATTGGTACCCGTAAAAGTTTTGCTGATATCGGCCAGAGCATTGCCGCTCATTTAGGATTAGCCAAGCTAAACTATGGCGAAAGTTTTTTATAGTTCGCACTGGATTATAATTCTAAGTTTTTAAAAACGTCCTTCGGGGCGTTTTTTTATGGTTAATAGAAAGCAGTGTAAACAAGGATATTAACCCTGTATTCACTTGTTAATACTTAATCCCACTTGGCTTACTTTTTTGATTCAGCTTTTATAAAGCGAGAAGATAGCCTAAAAAAACAATTGTACTAGTACATGAATACGGTATGATAAGCCGCATATTTGATCAATGGCGAGTTTTGGCCATTAGGTGGAGCAAACCATGCAAGATTTAGTCACCTATTTAAGAAGTGCAGACTCAGATGATGAGATGCAAAACAAGCTAACTGGCTTACTAACCCCCAGTGAAGTGCTCGAAATGAGTAAACGCTTGCAGATATTCTCCATGCTCAAAGAGGGCATTGCCCAACGAGAAATTGCAAAACAACTAGGTGTAGGGATAGCGACAGTTACGCGTGGTTCCAGGGCCTTAAAAGAATTAGACAATGCGTCACCTAAGATAGGAGGCCAATAAGATGGATAGGACAATGAATGTAAAACCAGAAGCCATTAAGTTACCGAGAAAACCACATTATGTGAATGTTTCGGCGGACTGTGATTTTTTTGATTTGTTTAAAAAGGTCGAAAAACGTTTTGATACCTGCTTTATGTTGGAATCCCTAGGTGAAGATAGCTTTATCTCACGTCACTCTATTATTGGTTTTGATCCAGAAAAAATCTTATGGGCGCAAGGTAATACCCTACACATAGATGAAAGGGATGGCAGCTCACAGAGCTACCAAAGCGAGAACCCTTACTATTTATTGCGTGATATTGTGCCGCAAAATATCTTGTCTCGTAAGTACTCTGGTGGCCTGACCGGCTATGTGGGTTACGATGCAATGAACTACTTTGAGCCAAGTTTAGACTTAAATACCAGTGACATGTTTGAAGCCTTCAAGTTTGGTCTTTACACGGATGGTTTGATTTTTGACAAGATGACAGGGGAAATCTTCTACTTCTATTATCAAGATAGTCGTATGGATTTAATCGAAAGCATGTTGGCTGAACCGACACCTGAAAATGGCCCGTTAGTAGTCACGCCAACAGGTGAGTCAATGACACGTGAAGACCATGCAGCAGCAGTGGCCAAGGTTAAACAAGATATTGTCGACGGTAAGATATTCCAGACAGAAGTGGGCTTTAAAAAGTGGTTCACTCTCGAAGGCGATAACATCAATATTTATGAAAAATTACGTGAAGTGAATCCATCTCCTCAGATGTATTATCTTAAATTTTCTGAGCAAAAAGTCATAGGCGCTAGCCCAGAGTTATTGTTTCGATTACGTCAAGGTGAAATGGAAACCTTCCCGCTTGCGGGTACGGCTAAACGTGGCGCAACCGAAGCCGAAGACAGAGAACTTGCTAGGGTATTACTGAATGACCCTAAAGAGATTGCAGAGCACAATATGATTGTGGATCTACATCGTAATGACATAGGCCGTGTGGCGCAGTTTGGTACGGTAAAAGTACGCAGCCTAATGGACATTAAGCGCTTTAGTCATGTACAGCACATTTCCAGTGAAATCGTTGGCATCATGGCCGAAACCGAAGACATGTTCTCAGGCCTTGCAAGTAACTTCCCGGCAGGTACCTTAACGGGCGCACCTAAAATCGAAGCCATGAAGATAATTGATGATCTTGAAGGTGAAGGGCGTGGACCTTATGGTGGCGCGGTCGGTCACTTTGCGTTTAATGGGGATTGTACTTTTGCGATTCCGATTCGTACCGTGTTTGCCAATGGTGAAAAAGCCTATGTGCAAACTTGTGGCGGTAATGTGTTTGATTCGAATGCCGAAGATGAGTATGAAGAAATTCAGCGTAAATTCGCTGGCACCAAGCGTGTACTTGACCAATTCGCCCCAGCTGATAAGAAAGGAGCCTGAGTATGAAGGTTTATATTATTGATAACTATGACTCCTTTACTTACAACCTGTACCAATACATAGGTGAGATACTCACTAGTGAAAAAATGCGCGGCAATATCGCAGACTTTGACGTTGTGGTAAAGCGTAATGATGAAGTCAGTGTTGAGGAATTAAAAGCTCTGTCACCTGATCGTATTATTATCTCACCAGGGCCTGGTTCACCCGATGATAAAGCCTACTTTGGTGTGTGTGCTGATATTATCCGTGACCTAGGTAAAACGGTTCCTATGATGGGCGTCTGTCTTGGAATGCAAGGTATGGTGCACGTGTTTGGCGGTAAGGTGGTGAAAGCGCCTCTACCTATGCATGGTAAAACTAGCCCGATTGCACATAACAGCGAAGGTATTTTTAAAGATATTCCTGATCAGCTGGAAATCATGCGTTACCACTCGCTTGTGGCCGAGAACGAAAGTTTCCCTGAGGCTTTAGAAGTCACCTCAAGCGTGGGAGATTTAGCCGTAGCTGATTTCACTAATCTGGACGTGATACGCAAGGGCGGTGATTTTGAAATCATGGGTGTGCGTCATAAAGAATACCCGATTCAAGGCATTCAATTTCATCCTGAATCCTTTGCGACCGAAGGTGGTAAAGACCTTATCAGGAACTTCTTGTTTCAGGTTTAGTTAACTATTTTTACACGGATTCCATCTAAGCCCCAAGACTAGCTAGTCTTGGGTTTTTTTTGAGCTTGAAAATAAAGAATGGAATCAATTTTCAAATAATTAGACGTTTGATTTGAGGATCGAATAAGGAGGCTTCGCTTTCAGCCCCGCATTCTCTTGTTCATCTGCTATTCTTTTACTGAATAGAGTTCAAGTCGTAGCCGTTAATCAGCTGCTTACCTATTCGGCTTAGTCACAATGAGGTGATGTTCACATTTTATGCAGGGTTATTTGCGTTGCTTGCTCTTGTCTCCACTTAAAATCTTTGTCGTCCTTTTGCTGATGGGGTTAGTGACGTCTTTTTTTGTCTTAAAACAGGCGGAAACACTCGCATCTCAAAGTCATAAGGCATCCGCTCTGGCACTAGGGCAGAACCATGCATCTCTCATCAATACCACGATCGCCAATAATATGTCTGCCAACTATGCCTTAGCGGCCATGGTACGAGAGACAGAAGGTGACTTAACTTTCTTTAATAGCTATGCCAAAAGTTTGCATCAAATTTATCCCATAGTGTCCCACTTCACCTTGTCTCCCGATGGCATAATTCAATTAGTTTATCCACTGGCGGGAAACGAAGCCTCAATCGGGTTAAATCAGCTGCAATTCAAACAACAAAAAGACGAAGCGAATAAAGCGAGGGATTCTCGCCAGTTGACCTTAGTAGGCCCAGTTAACATGGTACAGGGAGGCATTGCTATCATTGGACGTTGGCCTGTACTTTTACCGAATGCTCAAGGGATAGAGGTATTTTGGGGTTTTACCAATGTAGCTGTCGCCTTGGATGCCCTGTTAGAAAAAGCCAATTTTCAGACGTTAACTCATCAAGGATACCAATACCGTTTATTAAAGCAGCAAGGTAAAAAGGAGACTGTCATTGCAGCCTCTTCAAATACTGAGTTTCATGACACGGTTAATATTGATATTCCTTTGCCTAATGATACGTGGCAGTTACAACTCACTCCCACTCTTGCCTGGTCTTCTTGGCCAACCCTAAAGATTGAAATAATCACAGGGATGTTACTCAGTATATTAATTGCGGGACTAGGGGCTTTGTTAAGACATATCTCTATCTCAAAACAAGGCTTAGAGGGCATTATCAAACAGCGTACTCTCGATATGAGTCATACCAATAAAAGACTGACGGGTTTGTTAGAGGCCATTCCTGATTTGTTATTTGAAATAGATGATCAAGGCAAGGTTTTGCATTGTCATTTTCCCAATAAACTATTATCACGCCAGTTTGGACCTCATATCGTCGGACGAAACTTGTCGGCTATCTTTCCTGAAGATGCCGTCGTTACCTATAACACCTCCATCATGGAAGCCAAAAAGACAGGCTATTCAGCGGGTAATAGTTTTTGCCTAAAACTGAATGAGGAAGAGCATTGGTTTGAGCTATCTGTGTCTTTTTCGGAACGCGTTGAGCAAGAACGACCCTGTTTTGTTGCGTTAGCTCGGGATATTAGCCATCGCAAACAGTCAGAAAATGAGCTGCGAATTGCGGCCACTGCCTTTGAAACGCAAGATGGTATTTTGATCACAGATTTAGAACATAAGATTATCCGGGTGAATAAAGCCTTTCAGCGTATTACCGGTTACCAAGAGGCAGAAGTGTTAAATGAAGACATTCGTATTCTTAAGTCGGGCCGTCACGATGAAACCTTCTATCGAAAGATTTATACCCATTTAGACGAATTCGGTTATTGGGAAGGGGAGATATGGAACCGTAAAAAATGCGGAAAAATCGCCCCTGAACTCACCACAATATCGATCGTTTATAACGACGAAAACACGCCTATTAATTATGTCTTTATTATTAAGGATATCAGCCTTACTAAGCAAAATGAGCAGATGATTAATCAGCTTAGTTTTTATGACCCTCTAACCTGTTTACCCAACCGTAAGATGATCTCCGAAAAAGTGGCGCGGCTTATTAAGGAAGCCCAGCGTGCCAGTGAAGAGGTTAATGTTGGGGGACATTACACCCCGTTAATACGTCATGCTTTACTCTTTATCGACCTGGATCATTTTAAAAATATTAATGACAGCAAAGGTTATTCTGTGGGAGATAAATTGTTACAGGAGGTCGCTTTGCGCTTAGTCGATGCGGTCAGAAAAACAGACATAGTGTCGCGTTTTGGCGGTGATGAATTTATCATTTTATTGGAAGGCGTTGATGTCAGCCTCGACCCAGGAAGGGCCCTATATCGCGCGAAGAAAGTGTCCTCCTTTCTCAATGAGGTACTGTCTAGAACCTTTGAAATTGGTGACGATTACTTTTATATCTCGACCAGTATTGGCATTACTGAAATAGATGATTCTACGGTTGAAGTCTTTGATGCTTTTAAACATGCTGAGCTGGCCATGTATGAAGCGAAATCGAGTGGGCGAAACCGCTATTGCTTCTACTCTCCGCAAATGCAGGAAAAAATAATGCAGAGAGTTAATCTAGAAGCATCAATGAGAGATGCATTACTGAAGGAGGAATTTGTACTTCACTATCAACCTCAGTTTGACCATGGCGGTAGAATGAGAGGTGCTGAAGCACTGATTCGATGGATGCACCCTGAACAGGGTGTGATTTCGCCTGCTCATTTTATTCCCTTGGCGGAAGAGTCAAAACTCATCATCCCCATTGGCGAGTGGGTTGTCAGAGAGGCCTGTCAAACCTTGGCGCTTTGGCAACAGGAAGCCTCTCTTCAGTATGTAAAAATTTCAGTTAATGTGAGTGCTTTGCAATTTTCTCAGGATGATTTTGTCGACCTGGTTCAAGTCATCTTAGAAGAAACGGGGGCTCGGGGAAATCTACTTCAATTTGAATTAACTGAGAGCATGTTAATCAATGACAAAACCAATATTTTAAAGAAAATGCACGCCTTAAAAAAACTTGGGGTACTGCTTTCTCTGGATGACTTTGGTACTGGGTATTCGTCGTTATCTTATTTACAGCAGCTGCCTTTTGACCAGCTGAAGATAGATCAATCCTTTGTCAAAAACCTATCCGGTCATGGGGATCATCATCCATTAGCGTTAACAATTACGACAATGGGTCACAGTTTGGGCTTGGAAGTCATTGCTGAGGGGATCGAAAATTTTGATCATCTAGTGATGTTAAAGCGTTTTGGTTGTGATTTATTTCAGGGTTACTTCATGGGTTACCCCATGGCGTGTAAAGAGATTGAGAAAATTGTTCATGATCAACAAAGCTGAAAAAATGGGCCACTAATTTAAAGAGAGACAAGGTGAACTGGCTTTATCTTTCATATACTCAATAAATTGCACGTTAAAAAAAACAGCGTCTTAAACCTAGCTTACGGGGAACATGATGGAACATAGCTTTTTACTTGATGCTTATAGGCATTGTGCTGAGGTTTTATCTGAGATTGCTTTGGGAGCCACCCAATGTGAAATATTTGAAACCCTACAGACCATTGTTGAAGGCATGGATGAGGCGCGTTTTGCCAGTATATTAAGGTTAGACCCCCATGATGGCACCTTACATCTGACCGTGGATAATCGATTACCTCGTTTCTATAACAAGGCGATCCAAGGTTTGAAAGTAGGGCCTAAAGCCGGCAGTTGCGGGGCGGCGGCGTTTACGGCTAAGCCTGTGATAGTGGATGATTTATTGACCCATGAAAACTGGTATACGGCCCGAGATTTGGTTGAACAGGCTCGTTTAAGTTCCTGCTGGTCTGTGCCTATCATTTTGTCTAAGGGTGAAGTCTACGGTACTTTTGCGATTTATAGCTCGGCAAAGGCAACACCAAGGGAGGAAGAACTCGAAATATTGACCTTGTGTGCTCATATCGCAGGGGTGGTAATAGAAAAACAGCGGTCAGAAAATCAGCTGACATTTAATGCGACGCATGACCCTTTAACCAAATTAAGTAACCGTAGTTTATTTGATAACTTGGCAAGCCAGGCGTTAAGGCAAACGAAGCGAAAACGTGAACCTCTTTGTGTTTTATTTATTGATATTAATAACTTCAAACATGTAAATGACCAATATGGTCATGACATGGGTGATAGGTTGTTATGCTTATTGTCTGACGTTTTGAAACAAGAGTTACGAGAAGCTGATATTGCCAGTCGTCGAGGCGGTGATGAGTTTATTCTTGCCCTGGTTGGTACTGAAAAAGAAGGTGCGAAAATTCTAATCGATCGATTTTGCCAGCACTTTGAGGAAGCTCAAAAAGTACTGTTTAATGATTATGTTGTGACCTTGGCCATTGGTATCTCAGAGTCTAAAAAAGGTAATTACCAGACCATTTCTGAATTGATTAAACAAGCAGATGTGGATATGTATCGTAATAAACGGTCACTGGAAAATAAGTATTAATGCATATTTTTGCGTTTCAAATGACGTATTACCTTTCTTGTTGATAAGTTAAGCCTGACTTAAGGTTCACGCTTTACACTCCTTCTTAATCTAAAGAAGGAGTGCTTTTATGAAATCCATTCAAATTATATTTATTCTTTTGGCTGCTCTAGGCCTATCTAATTCCGTTGTCGCTCGAACTGTGGGTATGCAAATGACCATGAAAGGTTATAACGGCGACGGCGCTTATGCGGCCGTCTATTTGACTGATGCCAATGGGCGTTTAGTGCAGACCTTATCGGTTGATGGACGAAAAAAGAAATATCAAAAACACCTTAAAGACTGGAAACGAGCGAATCGTTCGTTGCGTTTTGACGGTAGAACCGGTGCCAGTATCCACCGTAATCGCAGTAAAAACATGGTCGTTACTATTGATGATAAATACATAGATGCTAACTACTTTATTCATATTGATACATCCGTCGAAGATAGACGAGATGCCCCTTCTGAGGTAGTGGTCCCACTTACCAGTCAAGGTGCGAATAGAGCCGTGTCTGGTCGAACTTATATCAAATCATTTGTTTATCGTTTTTAAATCTAACAGGTCTCTTTTCTTTAGAAAAACGTCATAACTTTCTTTTAAACCCTTGCTCTAGACCAGTCTGATTCCCTTTTCAGACTGCTTACTAGGAGGATCTATGTCTCGCTTAATTCACACCTGGTTAGCTTTGCCAGCGGCGCTCTTTATCATACTCGTCGCCTTATCTGGATTGGTTTTGTCTTTTGAACCTATCAAGGAGACCATGGCAGGAGCGAGTGTAGAGACGGGGCAAATGTCAGTGGCAAGCTTAGCGGCAAAGGTTGAGCAAACCTATCAAGGGATTGAGCAAATTAAGCGCACTAACAATGGTTTATTTGTCGTGTCTTATGCTAGTGATCAAGGTTATGGCGAGGATCAAATTAATCCATTAAGCGGTGTAAAAATTCAGGCTTATGAAAAGTCTGCTCTCTACTCTTGGATGCAGAGGTTTCATCGCTCTTTTTTCATGGGTGATAACGGACGCATGCTGGTGGCAATAGTGGCGTTCAGCTTATTAGTATTATCTATAAGTGGCTTATGCTTGATGGTGCGTCGATTAGGCGGGCTAAAGCACTTTTTTAAACTCGCAAAGGGGTCATTAAGTCAAAAGCTGCATACGGAATTAAGTCGAGTAGCATTAGTGGGCATTTTAGCGTCGACACTTACTGCACTCTATTTAAGTGCTATGACGTTTTCGCTTATCCCTGAAGTCAGTGCCCCTGAGTTGGATTATCCACAACGCATTCAGCAATTAGCATCAGCACCTGTGGCGAGCTTGCAGGCTTTACAAGATGTCGATGCTAGTCAGTTGGTGTTATTGGAGTTTCCTTATGCAGGGGACCTAGAGTCGGTATATAGTGTTGAGACCCTGTCAGGTGCGGGTTATGTCGACCCAACCAGCGGACATTGGTTAGATTTTCAAGTTAACTCAAGTTTCTATCAGATTAACCAATTTATCCGTGCACTACATACGGGAGAAGGGATGGGCTTTTGGGCCATTTTTTTAGCTTTGTGTAGTTTAGCCCTGCCGGTTATTAGCATCACAGGATTGATTATCTGGTTGCGTAAAAAGATCAACTCAGCCGCGTTCGGTCAAAAACAGGGTCTGACAATACAAAATTTCAGTTCCTCTCAAGACGCGAATATCATTGTCTTAGCGGGCAGTGAAGGCTTGAGTACCTGGCGCTTTGCTCAAGAATTCTCACAAGCCTTGATTAGTTCGGGTAATCAGGTGCACTTGAATAAG